>Ga0214921_10000210_pt1 | contig 115382 bp, 92 predicted proteins | sample LL1505_MetaG_FD_177992 | JGI IMG/M metagenome (GOLD analysis project Ga0214921, IMG submission 177992) | Freshwater microbial communities from Lake Lanier, Atlanta, Georgia, United States - LL-1505 | ecosystem: Environmental > Aquatic > Freshwater > Lake | place: USA: Georgia | collected... | reverse complement strand
GACGCCCGCAGGCGGCTCGGCGGCCAGGGCCGGGAACGCCGTGAGGGCCAGCACGATGACGAGGCACCAACGCATCGGGAGCATGTCGGACTTCAACGGATGAGCCGCGGATAGGTTGCGTTCCGCAGGCCGGACGCATGTGACACCGGCTCGGGGGCGGCAAAAGTCTCCTCGCGTGGGCCGCGGCGGCCCAATGCTCGTCGAGCGTTCGCCGACCCCCTCGCCTCTCTCATCATGTTTGCCACCACGAAACGAGCCGTGATTCACGCGTTGACGTGAACCACTTTCGCCGGTGGAAACCCGTTGAAGTGGGTGCTCGACGCCGCCGAGTAGGCGCCGATGTTCTCGCTGTAGAGATATTCGCCGATTTCGAGTTCGGGGAGTTGTTCGGCGAGGCTGATCGTGTCGAGGGCATCGCAGGTGGGGCCGAAGACGGCGCAGATCTGCGTGGGCCCCTTCTTGAAACTCTGGAGATGGTAGGTGCAGTGGTCGAAGATCACGCCCGAGTAGGTGTGATACACGCCGTCGTCCACGTAATACGACATCTTCTCGTTGCGGATCGCCTTCCCGATGATTTTCGAGACGGCGTTGCCGGCGGAAGCCACGAGAAACCGCCCCGGCTCCGCGAGGATCTCGATCTCCGGCGGAAACAGCCGGTCGAGCTCGTGATTGATCTTCTTGGCGAGCGCCGAGAACTTCGGCACCGTGGCGTCGTAGGCCGCGGGAAACCCACCGCCGATGTCGAGCAGTTTGAGGTTGAAGCCGCGCGACTTCGCCTCGGCGAACACGCCCGCAGAGAGGTGGATCGCCTGGATGAAGTTTTGCGGATTCGTGCACTGGCTGCCGACGTGGAACGACAGCCCTTCCACGACGAGGCCCTGCTCGTGGGCAAACGTGATCAGGTCGACCGCCTCGCCCGGCAGGGCCCCGAACTTGCTCGACAGCTCCACCATGGAGCCCGTGTTCGGCACCCGCAGCCGCAGGGCGAGCCCGGCGTGCGGTGCGTGCTTCGCGATCTTCTTCACTTCCTCGTGGTTGTCGTAGGTCACGAGTGGCTTGTAGCGGTCGAGCTCTTGGAGCGTCTCCACGGGCTTGATCGGATTGGCGTAGATGACCTTGTCCCAGATGAAGTCCTGCCGCGCCTTCGCGGGCAGCCCCTTGATGTTTTCATAGACCGTGTGGAACTCCTGCATGCTGGCCACATCGAAGCTGCCGCCGAGCTCGTAGATGGTCTTCACGATCGCCGGATCGCTGTTGACCTTCACGGCGTAGTAGATCTGCACCCGCGGAAAGTGCTTGCGAAACAGCCGGTAGTTCTTGCGCAGCTCGGCGTGATCGACGACGAACAGCGGCGTGCCGTGCTTCTTGGCGAGCGAGAGGAGCGTTTTTGCGTTCATGGGATCGGAGTATATCCGTTTCCGCGGAGAGTCTCGTGCCAACCTGGCCCGGGCTCAGGGAGCGGCGGCCGTTTCGCCCGCGGCGCTGCTGCACGCGTCGGCCCACACGTCGCGGGCCACGGCTGCCGCCACGAGCCTCGTCGAGCCGTCGCCAAACACCACGTTCGCTCCGGCCGGATGCTCGGAAAACATCTGGTCGCAGTGGCTGGCCGGGTCGTTGGGCACGTGGATCACCGCCTGCTCGTTCGCCGCCGGGCCGCTGTGGGAGAGCACGAATGCCGCGGCGTGCTCCGGCGCGGTGCCGGCGAGTGAGCGAAATTTTTCCGTCGGCTGGCACCACGCCCCGGGCACCACGCCTGCCCAAGCTTTCTGAGAGAGCGCCTGGGAGTGCTCGCCGATGAACACCGTCTTCGAAAGTCCGTCGGTCACGTCGGCCGGGCGGGTGCGCGAGTTGCGGTAGAGCGGCCCGTTGGAGATGCCGTGCCACGACGCGTTCGGGGCCGTGTCCCAGGGATCCTCGTGCCCCGCGTTGGCCACGTAGTCGGTGCGGCCGAGCCGGGCGGCGGAGGCGTGCGGAGCGCCGCTTTCGTCTTGCACGGCGAACGGTTCGCGGGGCCCGGTGGACGTGGGACACAGAAACACGCCGAGCCGGCGAGACACGACCTCACGATTGCTCGTGGCGGCCACGCCCGCCGAGGCGTCGTAGGCCGTGGCCGTGGCGGCCCCTTCGATGAACGGCGCGATGGCAAGGCCCCAGCCTGTGCCGGGTGCCGCATCGAACGTGTCGGAATCGCGGGCAGGGCTCGCCGTGTCGGCCAGGTAGCCGGCAGGGAAGCGGCGCCGGGCGTCGAGGCATGAGTGGAGGGCCAGGCCGAGCTGGCGGAGGTTGCTCCCGCACTGCGACCGCCGGGCTGCCTCGCGGGCGCTCTGCACGGCCGGCAGCAGCAGCCCCACGAGCACGCCGATGATGGCGATCACCACGAGCAGTTCGACCAGGCTGAAACCGGGCCGCCGACGCCGTGATGGAAATTCGTTCATTTTGAGTGGCCAAAAACAATCTTTTGATGATTCAAAATACCGTGGCCTCGTGTTCCGGGCAAGGGGCGGCGTCGGGATGGGCAGGGCCGCTGCAAGGCGTCACACTCCGCGGCATGACACTTCCGCATGTCGTCTGGTTGGCCGGCGCCGGCGCCCTCGGCACGCTTCTGCGCGTGGCCTGCAATGCGGGCGCGGCATGGCTTCTTGGTCATGCCCTGCCGTGGGGCACGCTCCTCGTGAACGTCGCTGGGTCGTTCGCGTTTGGGGCGATCGCCGGATATTTCCGGTCGCGGGGCACGCTGCCGGGCGGCTTGGAAACGATCCTGCTCGTCGGCCTGCTCGGCGGCTTCACGACGTATTCCAGCTACGCTTTCCAGTCGCTCGAGCTCGTCGAGCACGGCCGCGCTGCCGCTGCGCTCGCGTATGTCGTGGCGACGAATGTGCTGGCGATCGGAGCCGCGTGGGCCGGCTTGAGGCTCTTTGTGGCGTGAATGCCGCGGAAAAATCGGGGCGGAGAGATTCGAACTCTCGACCTCTTGGTCCCAAACCAAGCGCGCTACCAACTGCGCTACGCCCCGAGGCACGCGGAGTGTAACACACCCTGTCCTCCAACAAGCGGCCTACTCGGTGATGTGATCCAACAGTCGCTGGAATTCGTCGAGGCTCGTGAATGGGATCACGATTCGCCCCGCGCCTTTGCCGTTGGCGTGCACCACCACTTTCACGCCGAGCGCCTGCCGGAGCTGGTTTTCCACGGCCGTGATCTGGCTGGAGCGGCGCGTGGCCGGCCGGCCAGGCTTGCGGCGGGGCGCGGCCGCGGGGCCGCTGCCCTCGTCGGCGTCATGCTCGCCGTCGCCCTCCGGCCGCATCACGACCGGCTCGTCGAGTTCATCAGCACGGAGAGTCTCCTGCACCTCGGCCTCGATCGCCCGCACCGAGAGCCCCTCGCGGGCGATCCGGTCGGCGAGCCGCGTCTGCTCCTCTTCGTCGCCCAAAGGCAGGAGTGCCCGGGCGTGGCCCATCGAGATCGCGCCCGCGCGAAGCTTCTCATGCACGGCCGCCGGCAGGTCGAGCAGACGGATGAAGTTGGCCACCGTGGAGCGGTCGATCGAGAGCCGCTTGGCCAGCTCCTCCTGCGTACAGTTCCACGTGGCGAGATACTGCTTGAAGCTCGTCGCCTTCTCGAGCGCGTCGAGGTCGCGGCGCTGAAGATTTTCGACGATCGCGATCTCCGACATCTGCCGGTCGTCGACGTCGAGCACGCGGACCGGCACTTTCGCCCAGCCGAGCTTCCGAGCGGCGGCGAGCCGGCGCTGGCCGGCGATGAGCTGATAGCGGTCGCCCGTGGCCCGCACCACGATCGGCTGCACGAGGCCATGCTCTTGGAGACTCGAGGCCAACTCGGCGAGGTCGGTGTCGTGGAGGATGCTCCGCGGCTGCCAGGGATTGGCGTCGATGAGCGTCACGCCGATCTCGCTCGCGGGCAGATCGGCAGCGGCCTGCTCGAGCTCTTCGGGGGCGTGCAAAATCAGCCGGGCGGCGTTCGTGCCGAGGCCCGACGCAGGCGCGGGGCGGCTCGCGACGGCGGCCGTGCCGTGCGTGGCCGGCGCGGCGGGCGGCTCGAGCCCCGCGCGGCCGAGCAGTGCTTCGAGTCCCCGGCCCAGGCGTCGTTCCTTATTCACAGTCGCGTACCTCCATGCAGAGTTCCGTATAAGCCCGCGATCCTCGTGATCGCGGCGCGTAGTCGAGCACACTTTGCGCGTGGCTGGGCGCCTCCGAGACGGCCACGTCGCGCGGGATCACCGTCTCGAAGACGATCTCCCCGAAGAAGTCCCTCACCTCAGCCTCGACCTCGTTCGTCAGTTCGAGCGCGGCGTCGTGCATCGTGAGCACGATCCCGCTGAACGACAGCCGGCCGGGCTGTTCGGCCATCACGTCGCGGATTACCTCGATCATCTGGGTGAGCCCTTCGAGCGCGAAGTATTCGCACTGGATCGGCATCAGCACTTCGGTGGCGTGCGCGAGCGCCGTGCGGGTGAGCTCGCCGACTGATGGCGGGCAGTCGATCAGGCAGTAGTCCCAGGCGGAGAGGCCGCCGGCCAGATGGCTGGCGAGCACGGTCGAGCCGCTGCGGGCTTCGGCGGCGATCCGTTCCACGTCGCGCACGCTTCGGCTGCCGGGCAGCACGAAGAGATGCTCGAGCGCCGTCGGGCAGATCGACTCGGCGAGCGGCGATTCCGACACGAGCGGGTGCCGCGCGGCCGGCGCGACGCCGAAGCCGGTGGTGGCGTTGCACTGCGGGTCGAGATCGACGAGCAGGGTGTGCAGGCCCGCTTTCGCCATGCCGGCGGCGAGGTTCGAGGCCGTGGTCGTCTTGCCGACGCCGCCCTTTTGATTGGCCACGCACAAAATCCTTCCCACGCGCAGAATCCTTTCCGCCGATCACTCGCGCACGATGCGTGCTTTCGGAATATCGGCAACAACCGGACCGACATGAGGGCGGTTCCACGTGAAATGCCCCGGTTTGCGCAGAGCGCCCGGTTTGCCCCGTTGCACGTGGAACGGAATCCGCGGAATCCGGCTCGGGGTTACCCCGTACCGTCTCGCCGGACGTTCGCTGCGCCCATCCTGGGCTTCACTCACTCGGATGTGCCTGCGCTGCGCCATCCATGGCTTCGCTGGTCACATACGCCGGCTCAACGGTAGGGGTAACCCCGAGCCTCCCCGAAGGATGGAGTTACTCGAGTGGGTTGAAGACGAGGCCGCTGGCGAGCTTGGGATAGAAGTAGGTGCTCTTGGCCGGCATCCGTTCGCCGGTCTGGCTCACCTGGCGGATGTCGTCCACCGTGGCGGGCATCACGAGGGCGGCAAAGGGATACTTGCCGGTGCCGAGGCCATCGACCACCTCGCGGACGAGGTGCACGTAGCCAGGCGTGGGAATCTCCTTGGCCCCGAGCAGGTCGCTGATCAGGAGCCGGTGGAGGATCGACACGCCGAGGTTCCGCCATGCCGGGCTGTGTTCGGCCGCCACCTGGTCCATCCGGGCCCGGCCCGCTGGCGTGATCCGGGCGAGCGTCCAGGTCTGGTCGCCGGCCGTGTAGAGGCCGAGCGTGCCTTGCTCGTGCTCCATTTCGATCTCCGACCACACGGCCTCGGCAGCCGCCGGGCCATGGCCGGCCGGCTTCGTGACGAAGCAGTCGCGGAGCTTGCCCTTGAGTTCCTCAACCGTGGCCACGGCCGGCTGCACGAAGAGGCGGTGCGTGGGCAGCACCACGAGCCCTGGGTCGCTCATCCCCACGAGCATCATGAGCACGTAGTTGGCCGGGTGGTCGGTCGGCAGACCCGCCCCGCCGTGCTCCTTGGCCCAGGCCTCGGCCACCTCGTCGCGATAGTTGCAGGCCGTCTCGTAGCGGTGGTGGCCGTCGGCGATGAACACCGGCTTCGGGCCCATCAGCCCGGCCACCTTCGCCGCCACGGCCTCGTCGGTGAGCGGCCACATCCAGCTCTTCACGCCGAGGTGGTCGGTGGCCTCGAGGGGCGGCTGCCCGGCCACGGCCTTGTCGAGCAGGGCCTGCACCTCGCCGGCCGGGTCGGGATAAAGCCCGAACACCTGGCTGAGGTTCGCCCGGCAGGCGCGAGTCAGCAGCAGCCTGTCTTGCTTGGGGCCGCTCATCGTCTCTTCGTGCGGATGGATGTTGCCTGTGCCGAACCGCTCGAGGCGGACGCGGGCCATCACGCCCCGACGCACGTGCTTCTGCCCCTCCACCTCGAACTCCTGGTGGTAGACGTAGAGCGCCGCCGCCGGCTCCTGCATCACCACGCCCTCGTCGCGCCACTGGCGGAGGAACTTGGCCGCCCGCGAATACTTGTTGACCGTCTCCGTGTCGCCCGGCTCCTCGCGGTTGAGTTCGATCCGGATCACGTTCGCCGGGTGCCGCTCGTAGAGCTTCGTTTGGAGTGCGGCGTCGATCACGTCGTAGGGCGGCGCGATCACCTGGGAGAGGGCGCCGACGTGCTTGGGGTCGTAGCGGAGGCCGCGGAGCGGGGCGACGGTGGGCATGCTGGTCCTTTGAGTTTCACGGGGAACAATGCGAAGCCGGGATCGTAGCAAACTGGGGGGCAAGCGTCTCGCGCAGGTGGGGCGACCGTCTCGGTCGCCTTCGTGAACGCGCCCAACCCGGCTTCGGGCCACCCGATCCCCCTCGCCGGACGTTCGCTGCGCCCCTCCTGGGCTCCGTTCACTCGGATGTGCCTGCGCTCCGGCATCCATGCCTGCGCTGGTCACATACGCCGGCTCGAGGGACACGGGTGGCCCGAAGCCTCACGTATTCGCAAGCGGAGGCAGCGCCCAGTTCCACGCGAAACGCCGCGTGTTCACCCTCGCCGCGGAAGCGGCAACGGCCGCCCGGACGGCGGCCGTTTGGAGGGCGATGGAAACCTTGGCTTTCCGTCGCCCGGCTCCGTGGCTGCACCGGCCATGGATGGCGGTGCAGCCACAGCATTGAACAGCGAGCCAAAGGCTCGCTGTTCAATAGCGATAGTACTCAGGCTTGAACGGCCCTTCGACGGGCACGTGCAGATACTCGGCCTGCTCCTTCGTGAGCTTCGTCAGTTTCACCCCGAGCTTGTCGAGATGCAGGCGGGCGACTTCTTCGTCGAGCTTCTTGGGCAAGAGGTGCACGCCCACGTCGTACTTGTCGGGGTCCTGCCAGAGGGCGAGTTGGGCGAGCACCTGGTTGGTGAAGCTCGTGCTCATCACGAACGACGGGTGGCCGGTCGCACAGCCGAGGTTCACCAGGCGGCCTTCGGCCAGCACGAGCACGCTGTTGCCCGAGGGCAGCGTGTAGCGGTCGACCTGCGGCTTGATCTCCACCTTCTTGATGCCCTTCGTGTCGTTCAGCCAGGCCACGTCGATCTCGAGATCGAAGTGCCCGATGTTGCAGATGATCGCGTCGTTCGGCATCTTCTCGATGTGCTTGCCGAGGATCACGTCGCGGCAGCCGGTGGCCGTCACGAAGATCTGGCCCCGTGAGGCGGCCTCTTCCATCGTGGTGACTTCGAAGCCTTCCATCACGGCCTGGAGGGCGTTGATCGGGTCGACTTCCGTAACGATCACCCGGGCGCCGAGCGACTTCATCGAGTGGGCCGATCCCTTGCCCACGTCGCCGTAGCCGGCCACCACCACCACCTTGCCGGCCACCATCACGTCGGTGGCCCGCTTGATGCCGTCGGCCAGGCTTTCGCGGCAGCCGTAGAGGTTGTCAAACTTGCTCTTCGTGCACGAGTCGTTGACGTTGATCGCCGGGAGCTTGAGCTCGCCGTTTTCGTGCATCTGGTAGAGGCGGTGCACGCCCGTGGTCGTCTCCTCGGAGAGGCCGCGGATGCCGCCGAGCAGTTCCGGATACTTCTGGTGCACCATGGCGGTGAGGTCGCCGCCGTCATCGAGGATCATGTTGAGCGGCTCGCCGTCGGCGAAGAACAGCGTCTGCTCGATGCACCAGTCGAACTCCTCGTTCGTCATGCCCTTCCAGGCATACACGGGGATGCCGGCCTTGGCGATCGCGGCGGCGGCGTGGTCTTGCGTGGAGAAGATGTTGCAGCTGCTCCAGGTGACTTCGGCGCCGAGTTCCTTGAGCGTCTCGATGAGCACGGCCGTCTGGATCGTCATGTGGAGGCAGCCGGCGATGCGGGCCCCGGCGAGCGGCTTCGAGCGGCCATACTTTTCGCGGAGGGCCATCAGCCCGGGCATCTCGTTCTCCGCCAGCATGATCTCCTTGCGGCCCCACTCGGCGAGCGAGAGATCAGCAACCTTGTAGGGCAGACGGGTTTCGACGTGGGCCACGGGAACCTCCTGAAGGGGAACGAAAAGCTGTGGGAAAGATGTGACGAGTGTGCGATCGCTGATGCGACCACATGATATACGCTCACCGGACTTTGGCAGTAGCCTCAAGCGCCTGCCGGGCTGCAGCCACGAAGGCCCGCAGTTTTTCGGGGTCTTTGCGGCCGGGGGCCGATTCGACCCCGCTCGCCGTGTCGACGGCTGCTGCCATGCTGGCACGGATCGCCGCGGAGACGTTGTCGGGGGTGAGCCCGCCAGCCAGGGCCATGGGCGGGCCGAGGGGTCGGGCGCCTGCGAGCGCGGCCCAATCGGCGGTGGCCCCGGTGCCGCCCAGGTGGCCGGGGGCGGTTCCACGTGTCACGGGGGCGTCGACGATCACCATCGCGGGCGGATGGCCGAGGGCGGCGGCAGTGGCGAGCCACGCGCGGGCAGCGGCGAGGGGGTCGCTTGATGAATCGAGGCGAACGGCACGGATGATCGTGAGCCCGGCGAGCTCGGCACACAGTGTCGGCGGATCGACTCCGGGCCCCGCGCCGTCGAGGTGCCCATGCAACTGCACGGCGTCGAGCCCCACGGCCTCTGCGATGCGGCGGATCTCGACGGCCGTCGCGCCGGCAAACACGCCCACCTTGAGCACGCCCGGCGGCACGGCGGCGGCCACGGCCTGCGCCGTGTCGACGCCGAGCACTCGCGGCGAGCCCGCCACGAAGTTGAGCCCGACCGCGTCGGCCCCGGCCGCGGCCGCGAGGGCCGCGTCGCCTGGCGTGGTCAGGCCGCAGATTTTGACAGTGAACAGCATTGGGGCGGTCGTGAGGGAATGGAGGACAGGCTTCAGCCTGTCATGCCGATTAACAGGCTGAAGCCTGTCCTACCCGAAAAGTCTACGCGGCCGGTAGATGGTGCAGGAAGCGACCGCCGTTGGTCGACACCATACCTGTCGCGCTGAGGAGCGCGGGTCTGGTCTGCTCACCCCTGGAAGCCGCCCCCCTCGATGATCGCCCCGCGCCGCCACCCGTCGAGCCGTCCGTTCCTCGCCGCCCCGCGAGTCGACTTCTACCATCCGGCGAAGGGCATCGACGCGGCGCTCCATGGGCTCGACCGGCTCGTGCGCCGCTCCGAGGGAATCGGCCTCGTGGTCGGCCCGCCGGGCACGGGCAAGTCGCTCCTGCTGGCGAAGGTGGCCGACAGCGTGCGTGAAGACTTCGACGTGGCGCTGCTCTCGGGGGCCCGCATCTGCACGCGGCGGGCGCTGTGGCAATCGATTCTCGCCGAGATCGGCGAGCCCTACCGCGGCATCGACGAAGCCGAGCTGCGGATCAGCATCGTGGAGCGCATCCGCGGCCTGGCCGCGACCGGCTCGGGGCTCGTGGTCCTCGTCGACGAAGGCCACACGCTCCCCACTCGGCTGCTCGAAGAGCTGCGGCAGCTCACGAACATCCCCACGCCCATGCCGGCCGTGCACATCGTGCTCGGGGGCACGTCGGAGCTCGAGGAGATCCTGGGCAGCCCGAAGATGGAGAGCTTCACGCAGCGGATCGGGGCCCGCTACTATCTCGAGCCGCTCGACCACGCCGAGGCGGTCGCGTATGTGCGCACCCAGATGAAGGCGGCCGGCCTCGATTGGGATGCGGCCTTCGAGCCGGGCGTTGACGACGCCGTGTTCAGCGTCACCGACGGCGTGCCGCGGCTCGTGAACCAGCTCTGCGACCACTCGCTCGTGATGGTGGCCGAAGATTGCCGGGCCTGGGTGACGCCCGCCGACATCGCCGCCGCCTGGGCGGAGATCCAGCGTCTCCCGCCGCCGGCTGCGCTCGCGCACGGCATGGCGGGAGCGCATGCCGCGGCGAGCGACTTCCACGCGGCGCACGAAGGCATCGAGATGGCCGACGACCTGGCCGGCGAGCTGGCCACTGGCTTTGGCGACGCAATGGCGGCGGAATTCGGCGGCGACGCCGGGGTGGTGGAGTTTGGATCGTTCGGCGACGAGGCGGCGATCGAGCAGGAGGTCGGCGCAGCCGAAGCGGCCGTGTTCGAGAAAGACGCTCGGGCGGCGGCCTCAGATCCGTGGCAGGGCCCGGAAGTGGAGCTCGTGTTCGACGCGGCGGCGGATCCCTTCGAGGAATACTTTGAGCAGGAGGAGCGAGTCGTGGAACGCTACGTGATGCGCGGTCCGGAAGACTTCAGCACCCATCGCCATGTGGCGAGCCGCGAGGGCACGGCGATGGCCCGTCAGCTCGACGCCTGCGAACTTGTAGGACAGGCTTCAGCCTGTCACAACACGGCCCCCACCCCAACCCGCCATGCCTCGTCGACGATGTCCCCCACGCCTGCCGCCGCCACCGTCGTGGCCTCGGAGCCCGACGACTCCGACATGGTGGTGATCGAGGAAGACATCCTCGAGCACCCGTCCGAGGTGCACCGGAAGTCGATCTTCACCGTGCGGCCAGGCGACTACCGCAGCCTGTTCGCCCGCCTCCGCAGAGGCGACAGGTAGAGTACGATCTGGCCCCATGGCCACTGACCTCCACTCCCGCGACGATTGGCCGCCGGGCCGCGTGCTCGTGCAGTCGGCCACCTTCAACGAGCGCGAGAACATCGAGCAGCTGATCGAAGCCGTGCTCGCCTCGTCGCCCGACGTGCAGCTCTTGATCATCGACGACGACTCGCCCGACGGCACGGGCCAGGTCGCCCGCGAGTGGGCCGGTCGCGAGCCGCGGCTCCATGTGCTCGTGCGGCGCGGCCGGCGCGGGCTGGGTAGCGCGATCCTCGAAGGCTTTCGGGTGGCCCGGAAGCGAGGGTTTGAAGTCAGCGTGAACATGGACGCCGACTTCAGCCACGATCCCGCCGATATCCCGCGCTTGCTCGTGGCCCTCGATCCGCCCGGCGGCAAGCCGGCTGACATTGCGATCGGCTCGCGCCGCGTGCCGGGCGGCCGCACGGTGGGCTGGCCGCTGTCGCGGCACGTGGCGAGCTGGGCCGTGTGCTGGTTCACCCGTTGGATCCTCGGCGTGCCGGTGAAGGATTCGTCGGGCGGCTTCCGCGCGGTGCGGCTCTCGGTGTTCGATCGGATCGACGCGGCCGACTTCGCGCAGGGCTACGCCTTTCAGGAAGACTTTCTCTGGCGGGTGCATCGGGCGGGTGGCAAGATCGTGGAGATCCCGATCACGTTCACCGATCGCACCCGGGGTTCGAGCAAGGCCGACTTCGCTGAGAGCAAGCGCAGTATCGGCGAGCTGCTCCACCTCGCCCGCGTCACGTGGCTGGGTGTGTGACGGAGGACAGGCTTCAGCCTGTCCTCCATCAGTCGCTACGGCAGCGCGGCCGGCCCGAGTGTCGGCGATATCGGCGGCGGCCCGAGCTGCAGCTGCCCGCCCGGGGGCGGTGGCAGCGCCGGCTGATTGGCCGAGGGATCGGGCTTCTCGCCCGTCGCCACGGCCAGGCTCTCGCGAGCGTCCTTCAAATTCGGCGCGATCTCGAGCGCCTTCTTGAATTGCACGATCGCTTCTTCCTTCTTGCCCTGCTTGTAGAGCGCCACGCCGTAGTTGTTCATGAGCGCAGGGTTGCCCGGCTCCTTGCCGAGCAGTTCCTTGTATTTGTCGCCCGCCTCGGGAAAGCGGCCGGCCGCCGCGAGGGCATTCGCAAGGTTCACGTGGATCGCCGGCACGTGCGGCGTCACGCGGCAGGCCTCGGCAAACTGCTCGATCGCGGCGTCCATCTCGCGCTTGGCCGCCGCCTGGTCGCCGCGCTGGGCGAAGGCCTGCGCCCGCGCCGAGAGCGTGGTGCCGAGGTTGTTGTGCGTCTCTCCGAGGTCGGGCCGCAGCCGCGTGGAATTCTGAAAGTGGAAGTGGGCGCCTTCCACGTCGCCCCGGGAAAACTTTTTGGCCCCGAGGCGGTTGTGAGCCTGCCAGGCCTCGAAGTTGTGCTTCAGCGTGTGTTCCCACATATGGTCTTCGTCCATCCAGCTGACCGCCCCGTAGAAGGAGAGAATGCCCAGCGCGGCCACCACGAGCGCGCCGCCGGCCAGGAACGTCGGCTGCGATTCCTCCCGCGCCCGTTCAAACCACGTCATCGCCCCGGCACATAGAAGTGCGATGATGCTGATCATCGGCAGGTAGATGAAGTGGTCGGCCACCCACGTGATCCGCATGTAGGAGATCGTCACGAACCCGAGCACGGGCGCGACCATCAGCAGGAAGAAGGCAAACGCAAACAGGGCGTGGTGGCCCCACCGCGGCGGAAACACTGCCTCGCGGTTCTTCCACATCCACCACACGCCGGCCCCGATCACGGGCCACGCGAGAAACATCCAGGCCTTGGGCGGATCGACCTCCCAGCGGGGATAGATCGGCAGCAGGTTCACGGGCCACACGATCGACGCGATGTAGTGGAGGATCGCCATCCCGGCGATCGCCATCCGCGAGGCGAAGCCGCCCACGGAAAGCAGGTCGCCGACGATGATCTTTTCCTGGCCGATCGCGCGACCCCACTGATACGAGATCGTCACGAGCCCGAGCACGATCGAGATCGCGAACAGGGGTAGGGCGAGGATCACGTCCTGCTTCGTCACCTTCCCGCGCTTCCACAAGGCATAGAGGAGCGTGACCACGGGGAACGCCACGACCGACGTCTTGGCGAACATCGAGAGCAGGAAAAACACGATCGCGCCCGCGTAGAGCCGCTGCCGCTTGGCCTGATCGGCCTGTTCGTCCTGGCCCACCCAGCAGAGGCAGGCAAGCAAGAAGAGCGGGAGCGAGAGCGTGTTTTTCGTTTCCGACACCCACGCCACGCTCTCCACGCACACGGGATGCACCACGAACACGAGCGCCGAGAGCCACGCCCCGGGGATCCTCATCTTGGTGAGCAAAGCCCAGAGCAAAAGCGCGCCTGCGATGTGCAGAAGGATCGTGGTAACGTGGTAGCCGGTGGAGCGGAGGCCGAAGAAGGGCCACTGGGCCCAAAGGGCGGTGTAGGAGAGCGGGAAGTAGTCGGCGCCGTCGGGGTTGAACCAGAGCTTGGCGAGCGTGCGCAGGCTGTCGGGCGGCACGTTCGGGTCGGGGGACACACGGTGCTGCACCGTCATGTTTTGGGTGAGCAGCTGGTCGTCGTCCCAGAGCCAGTCGCCGTGATATGAGGGCGAGTAGCACCACAGGCCGGCGAGCACGATGAGCGCGGCCTTGACGATCCGCTCGCGCCAGCGATCCACGCGGCCTTTCGGGGCCACGGGCTGTGCGTCGATGTCGGCGTCGTCTGCGTCCGAACGGCGATCCTCGTCGCGGCGGCGTTTCAGTAGTCGTTTGCTCAACCCCATAGGCTCCAGAGTGTACCGAAAAGTAGGACGGGGTTCAGCCTGTCTTACTTCCGTCGCCCCAGCAGCCGGCCCCATTCCTCGGCCACCTGCCGCTCCATTGCCAGCGCCCGCACGCGGGCCTCGGGGTCGACCAGGCTCGGCTGCACCTCGAGCGCCTTGCCGGCCGCCTCGAAGGCCTCCGCTTCGCGGCCCTGGGCGTCGAGGATCAGCGCGAGCGTCAGCCACGGGTCGCCCCGTTTGCCGTCGGAGAGCCTGATCGCCTCGCGCGTGGCCCGCTCCGCCTCGGGCAGCCGGCCCACCTCCCGGAGCGATTCGCCCAGCCCCGACGCCGCCGTGTAGGCGGTCGGGTTTTTCCGAAACGTGTCTTCCCAGAGGGCGAGCGGATTGGCCCACACCTTCTGCCGCTCAACGCAGGCCATCCCGAGGAGCACGACGGCCGCCATGCAGAAGATCGTCGCCTTCTCGCGGAGCCGTGGCCGGGCGGCGAGCCAGGGGCCGTCGAGGAGCCAGCCGAGGCCGAGGGCCACGCCCGCCATCGGCAGGTAGAGGTAGCGGTCGGCCGCGGCGCGGTAGATCGGAAACAGATTCGACACGGGGATCAGCGGCAGCACGATGATCGCACAGGCGAGTGCCAGCCGGCGGTCGGCCCGAATGGCGAAGACGGCCGCAGCGACGAGGCCCGCGAGGATCACGAGGGCCACCGGCAGCGGCAGGTGCCGCACGGAGGAGAGCCCGTAGTCGGCGCAGAGGTTCACGGGCAGCACGACGAGCTGGGCGTAGAGCGCAAGGATGCGGGGCTCGATGGCCATCGCGGCCCAGAACGAGCCGCCCGGATACTGCGGCTTGGCCTCGAAGATGGCCGACTCCGCGGGCTCGAGGAGAAACCGTGCCGCGAGAAACGCGATCGCCGCGAGTTTTCCGCCGCCCACGGCGAGCGACCAGAACCGCCGCGGCTCAGCCCGCCGAAAGAGCCACCAGTAGGCCCCGAGGATCATGGGCGCCGCGATTCCCGATTCTTTGCTCGCCACGGCCAGGAAGCAGAGCCCGGCGCAGCCAATCGCCCGCCAGCGGTCGCCGTTTGGCGCCGCCGGATCGTGCCGTATCGCGAGCAGGAGCGTTCCGAGCGTGCACGCGGCCACGAGCAGGTCTTCCCGAAACGTCGGCTCGCACACGGCCTCGGTCACGACGGGGTGCACCGCAAACACCAGCGCCGCCAGCCCGGCGTAGGACAGGCCTTCAGCCTGTCTCTCCCCTGCCCTGCTCAACCCCCGCGCAATTCCCCACACCATCACCACATTCAGCGCATGCAACAGCACGCTCGTGAGGTGATAGCCAAACGCATCCTTTCCCCAGATCGCCGAGTCGAGCATGAGCGAAGCGAGCTGCACGGGCCGGTTGAAGTCGAGCACGTCCATCGCGAGCACCTGGCCCGAGAGCACGGGCACCCAGTTCCACGGATCGTGGATGAAGTCGCCTGTGACGATCTGCAGCCGCGCGTCGTAGACGAACCGCGCCGAGAGCGTGGGCCAAAACACGGCCAGCGTGATCGCCGCGAGGGCGAGTGCCTGCTTCGATGGTGTCGGCACGGCTCGTGCGAATCCCTGCGAGAAGTTCAGTCGGCCACGATGCCGCGTGGAAACGCGAGCAGGCATCCGTGCTCGGCAATCAGCCGCCGAGCCGCTTCGCCGGCCCGGTAGCCGAAAAACAACACGCGCACGTCGTCAGCCGAGACCGCTGGCCGCACGCGGTTCACAATCTCAAGAAACTCTCGCACTTCTGCCTCGGTGATATTCGTCTTCACCTCGCAGAGCACGACGATCCGCCGGCTCTCGTGCCTCCCACGGTAGACCACGTCGATCTCCGACGTGTCACCGTCGGACCCGAGGAATTCAGGCATCGCCGACCGCGTTTTGAACCCGAATTGCTCCTCCAGCAGCGTCGGGATTCGCTCCATGGCGTAGGCCTCGAGCCCCTGGCCCACGGAGAGAGCGATTCCGCCCACCTGCTTTCGCAGGTCACCAATACCCCACACAACTTCTTTCGTGACTTCCGCCAGGTGCTCGATGTCGGCCCGCATGCTTTCCTGCGCCGCCGTGAGTTGCACGATCCGGGCTTCGGTGCGGTCCTGGGAAGCTGTGAGACGATCTTGAGTCGCCGCGATGCGATCGAGCCGTTCGTCGGTGCGCTCTTGAATGGCAACCACCCGTGTCAGCGTGTCGCGGATCGCTGCCATTTCGCGCTGGTGCACGATCGGCTGGTAATACTCGTAGAGGCAGGTCGCGAGCGTGTTGGTCTGCTGCTCGGTGAACGCCGGCTGAAGGGTTCGCTTGAGGTCTTCGAGGTCGAGGATCATCGGCAGGCTCCTGAGCAAATTGTCGGACCGGGTGCAACGGCTGGCAACTGGAGGATAGAAGTGGACATACGAACACTTTTCTGTCAAGGAGGCATGGGCACCTCCGCTACAGTATTGCCATGACTCCCCCACGAATTTCGCCCCAGGCCGTGTTCCTCGATCGTGATGGCACGCTCATCGAGAACCGCCACTACCTCGCGTCGCCGGAGGGCGTTGCCGTGTTGCCCGGAGTGCGAGAGGGGCTCGCGCGGGTCCGTGCCGCCGGAGCAAAGCTCTTTCTGTTCACGAATCAATCGGGCGTGGGCCGCGGCATGTTTACGCTGGCCGACGTCGAGGCCGTCAACCGGCGGATGATCGAGGCGATCGGCTTGAGCGACGATCTCTTTACGGGGATCTGCATCGCCCCGGAGCGGCCCGACGAGCCGGCGGTCTACCGCAAGCCCTCGCCGCGGTTCATCCACGAGATGCTCGCAGAGCACGCGGTCGCCCCTGAGGCGGCCTGGATGGTCGGTGATTCCCCTGCCGACTGGGAGGCGGGCATCAACGCTGGCATCCGCACGGCCGCGATCGTGCCCGATTCGGCGGCGGAATTGGAGCGCGAGCGGCGGCTGACGCTCGGCGTCGATGCCTACGCGAGCCTGCTCGACTGGGCCGTGGCAGCGTTTCGCCGGTAGGACAGGCTAAAGCCTGTCCTACTTTTCGAGCACGATGCAGGCGAGGTCGCCGGTGGCGTTGCGGATCGGCGGCTTCGTGTAGCCGAGTTCGAGAAGCGCCTCTTCGATCCCCTTACCGCGATCAGGAAATCCGTTGCGGTTGATGTAGATCGCCGAGAAGCCCAGTCGCTTGAGTTCATCCACAGCCACTCGTGCGTTGCCCTCGTTCACACGAATCTTCCCAGCCTGCTGATCGAGCGATGCCCCCTCGAAAAACTTCCCTTGCACGGCTGGCTGCCACTTCTCACGCTCGCGCCCCTTCATTGAGCCGTATGAGAAGCGAAGGTTCTTGCTGTAGAGGTACGGGCGGAAGTGGTCGTATGTGGGGATGCCCTGCATCGGCGACTCCGGAAACTCCATCACGGGCATCTGAAACACCATCGCCCCGGCGGGCAGCGCCGCCTCCATCTTGCCGGTGAACTCGCTGTCGGCCTCCACCTGCCGGGCAATGGTGGCCGTCTGCTCGCGCGAGGGTGCCCGGGGCACCTGGTCCCAAAGAATCAGGATGCCGAGCGCGGCGGCCGCCGTGAGCACCATGATTCGCAGCTGCTCGGCGGGTGTGCTGGCCGACGCCTGCCGCTGCCAGGCCGTCAGTCGCTGCGCGGCGTAGAGCAAGGCGATCGCCAGGATCACGATGCTGTATCGCTGGCCCGTGCGGAAGAGCGTGAACCCGAAGGCCCCGAGGATGGCGTTCAGGCCGCCGGTGGTGAAGCAGAGCACGATCCAGAGCACCTGCCAGGCGGCGAGCGGAATGTCGTTGGCCCGGCCCTTCACCGCGTGGGAAACCGATGTCCACGCAAGCCAGCCCAGAGCCAGGAGGCCGACGATGCCGAGATACGAGCCCTCGTCCTGCAGCGGCGACGCCGGAGGGATCCCCCTCGCTGGGTCGCCGATCTTGTGTTTGATCGCAAATGCTGCGAACGAATCCGAGTGGTGCATGGCAGGCGGAATTACGAGATCGACGAGTTTGAGCCCGTAGATCTCCATCCACTTGTATTCGCGCGAGAGTGCGCCGGGATTCGGCCCCTCGGTGAGCCGGTAGGTCCACGTGTCGAGGTTCATGAGGGCGAAGGCGACGGCTGCCGCTCCGATCACGGCGAGGGCCGACTTGAAGGCCGGCCACGACTGATTCCGCCAATACATGATGCCCGCGCCGAGCAGCGTGAGCTGGCAGAGGATGTTGGTCCAGTAGGGGCTCTGCAGTCCTGCGATGAACCCCACGGCGATGGCGAACCAGAAACGGCGCGAGCCCCACACGATCCCCGGCTCGGTGGCGATCCAGCGCCAGATCGGTAGGAAGAGCGGTACGTGCCAGACGTATTCCGTGGTTATGTGAAACGGTGACTGGGCGAAGATGAACGGGGCCAGGCCAAACGCCAGCGCCGCCACGAACGACCAGGGCAGGTCGCAGTCTTCCCAGCGGGCCACGACGTAGAACGCAGCCGCGGCGGAGAGATGGGCGACGATCGTCCCCACGTTCAAGCCGCCGAACAGCCCAAACAGCCGGCCGAGCAGACCGTAGAACACGACGAGCAGTTCCTCGACGAGCGGCCAGTCGTTCCAGTTGCCTGTGTTCGGGGCGCCGAGCGAGTCGACGTTCTTCCAAGCCAGTGGCACGAACTCGCCGTCACCGACGGCCTTCATCATCGCCAGGGCGTGCACGACGTCGCCCTTGTCGGGCTCCAGGTAGGCGGTGGGCACTCCCCACGAGGCGGGTGACCAGCGATCGTTGCCGGTGCACCACGCGAGCGCCACGATCGCGAGCAGGAGCACGAGCGGCCCCCACGTTCGCAGCCGATCCCCCTGTTCACTGTTCAGCATGACAGCGGTTCCTTTCCTGGAATCGAAGGGGCCCATGGTAACACGCCCGGTCGCCTCTTTGGCGACGAGCGATATTGCATCTCAGCCCCGCAGCCGTTCGATCTCGTCGGCGACGTACGTGGCGAACGGGAGCGAGCAGGTCCAGCCCGGTGAGACGGCGTTGAGCACGTGCAGCGAACGGTCGTCGCCTTCGAGCACGAAGTCCATCTCGAGCTTCTTCGTGCGGGTGTCGAGCAGCTGGGCCCGGATGCCCGTCCGGCCCCAGCGGCGGTAATCCTCCACCCGCACGCCTTCGGCGAGCTGGCCGGCGAGCGACACGAGGTGCCGGCGGTTGTACTTGGCGAGTTCCTCGACGGCGAGCCTTCGAAACTCGAAGCCAGCGGAGAAGAGCAGCCCGAACTGCAGGCGGGCGATCTCGGCGAGGTCGCGGAGGTTGAAGCCTGAAAGCCCGGCATACTGCTCGCGCCAGAACGCCGGAATCGCGGTCGGGCCGATCTTCGCGTGGCCGTCAACGGTGACGGTGAAGTGCACGCCGAGAAACGGATTGCGCAGGTCGGGCACGGGATAGATGTTGGTGCGAAGCGATCCCGCGGGCTCGTCGCTATAGAGATACAGGCCCTTGAACGGCAGGATGGTGTAGTGCTCGGAGAATCCGAACTGCCGTGCGATCCGGTCGGCTTGGAGACCGGCCGCGTTCACGACGTAGCCTGCCGACCAGCGGCCCTGCGACGTCTCGATCTCGTTGCCCCGCATGCGGCGGAAGGCCGTGCCGAACGCGAAGTGCACTCCCTCTCGTTCGGCGTCTTCCCGCATCGCGGCGAGCACCGCTCCGGGGTCGGCGGTGGCGGTGTTGGGCGACCAGATCGCCCGCTCGCAGGTCTTCACACGCGGCTCGATCCGCTTCGCATCGGCCTCGGTGACGCTCTCGAGCGCGACGCCGTTGGCGGCGCCGCGGCGGAGCAGCTCATCGAGCTGCGGGTGTTCGGCGGCCGACTTCGCCACCACGAGCTTTCCACAGCGGTTGAGCGGCAGGCCCCGTTCCTCGCAGTAGGCCTTGAGGGCTGCATTGCCGTCGCGGGTGAACCGGGCCTTCAGCGAATCAGCTGAGTAATAAAAACCGGCGTGGAGGACGCCCGAGTTGCGGCCGCTGGCATGCCGGCCGCAGGCGGGCTCCTTTTCGAGCACCGCGACGGAGGCTCCAGGGTATCGCCGCCGCAGGTCGCGGGCGATGGAGATCCCGATGATCCCCCCGCCGATGACGAGGAAGTCGGTCGTCTGCATAGCGGGCCCGGAGAGGTCGACGGGGTCAGGACGCCGGAGAAGATCCACCAGACCCCGTTTCGGTGATCGTCCTCGTCATGTGTGGTGCGAGGTTACCGCCGCGGAACACCCGGAGTTCGTCCAGAGGGCGGCGGGTCGCCGTCGGGTAGACGAGCTTGCCGAGCCGTCGCAGCCAAATCTCGAGCAGCGTGTGACCGACCGAGCAGATGTTGCGAAACTTGAAGGCCTTCGTGGCGCCGGCGGCCCGCTCGTTGGGATACACGGGAATCTCGATGTAACTCGCCTTGAGGTCGAGCAGTCGCGTGATCAGGTCGGCCTGGAATCCGAATCCATGGGAGTTGGAATGCCACCGCATCACGTTGTAACGGAGGTGAACCGCGAGACCATTGTAATAGCGGATCGAATAACCGCTGAGTAGATTGACAAGAGCCGTGTAGGACCACGACACAAATCGCCGAAATGGCCCCCGGAATGTCGTGTTGGCCGGATATGGAATGACGATATCGGCCTCACCTATGTGCCTGAAGATATCAACGAGTGTTCCCTGCGATTCGACGTTATCTCCGCAGATCAAACGGTAATATTTTCCTCGGCAACGAAATGCGCCCTCAGCATAGTTTGAACCGAGGCCTTGATTGACCATATTGACGTAGAGCGTGATCGGCAGGCCAGAGTGCGCCTGGAGATACTCGAGAATCACTTCGACCGAGCGGTCGGTCGAGCAGTCGTCGATGATCACGACGTCGTAACTGATCCCCACCTCGGTCGCGGCAGCGACGACCGTCTCGAGAGTCGGAATGATTCCCTCCTCCTCGTTGTAGCAGGCCACGAACAGCGACAGGTCGCAGTCGTGGGTGAGTTCGGGCGTGAGGGACGTCATGGGGCGGTGTGGTTGGGGCCAAAAATCAGGGCACGCAGTGCATCAAAGATGCGTGCCACGACGAGGAATTGCAAACGTCCCGTATAGAGCCGCCCGTTCCGCTCCACGAGGTGGCCGCCGCTGACGAGCCGCGCGAGCCGGATGTCGGCGACGCTGCCGGTGCCGTAGCGATCGAGAAGTATAGCCCGGGGCATCCAGCCGCCCGAGGCGGCGATCTCCTCGAGGATCCGAATCCGCAGCGAGGCGACAGTGAGGTTTACGAAGTTGAAGTAGCCGAACGCGAATCCGAGCGAGGCGACCACATTCATGGCGGTGAGTGCAAGCGTGTCAACGGCGGAAGCGCCACCTCGCGCCAAGGCTACGAGCGTGATCACCACCGTGAAGACGAGGCCCATCACTGCCCCGATGGCAAGCGCCGGATACGGGTTGCGGCCACGGATGAGCCGTGCCGCGACGATGTGGCCTACGCAATACACGGCGAGGCCGATGACGGGAGCGAGGGCCACGAGCGGGCGATGGTCGGTCATGACTCAGCCTCCAGGTGGCATGCCGAGGAGCCGGCGCCAGTTCGAGAGCACCGTCGCCCATGCCCGGCCCTTCGCTGCGAGCCGGTAGCCGTCGCCGTCGCGGGTGATCATGCCATCGTGCACCATCGCGTCGAGACGCACCTCCACGGGGCTTGCCCCGACGAGCAGGCCGCGGAGCTCATCCGGTGTGCAGCCTGCGTCTCCCGCGTCGGCCACCGCCACGAGCAGCGTCATGCTTGGGCTACGGTGCTCGAGCGCGGAGTAGGCGACCACGTAGGCGAGCGTGCAGGCGGTGTGGAAGACGGCCACGTGGATTGCCTGCCAGCGGTTGGCGGCGGTAAACCACCGGCCCGGCATGAAGTGCGACACGGCCAGCCAAGCAGAAAGCACGGCGAAGAACAGGGCCAGCAAGGCGGCTGTCTGCCGCCTCGGCAGGCTGATTCGCCACCAGGCAAGATGCATGATGAAGGCCGTGGCGAAGACGCCGGTGGCGAGCAATGCCGTGTTCATAGGCGCTGCACCCGCGGTGGAATGAACTCGACGCCCGACCGCGCGAGGCGGGTGCAGATGCCGGCGGCCACAGCCGGTGGCAGGCCGACGAATACCCGGCTGCCCGGCGGCACGTCGGCGGGCGCGTGCACCGGCCTGCCGAGATACATGCGCCCGGTCCGGGCAGGATCTTCATCGACGAAGAAGGCGACTCGTTCGCCCGCCTCGGCGGCGAGCCACGTGCCGGCGATCGACGTGCCAAAGAGCCCAATCCGGCCCGTTGATCCAATGTCAAGCAGCTCCTCAGCCGTTTGCCGGAGCCACGAAATGCTCGCGGCGATTCTCGGTCGGGCGGCGGCCGCATCGACTGCCGGCGGAGGGGTCACCCGTCCGGGTGCCGGTCGGGCGACGATCGAGAGTTCCTTCGGAATCCAGTCCTCGGCGACCGACACAATCTCGAATCCAGCCGCTACGAGAGCCCGCGTCATCGAATCGGCCGTGAAGTGGGTGCGGTGGTCTGCGATCAGCAGTTCGAACGGATTCGCCGGATGGTGGGGCACCTCGATGAGGAGCAGGCCACCGGGGGCAAGTTTTCCACGCAGCGTCTCGAGCACCGCGATGGGATTGACGATGTGCTCGAGCACGTGAACCATCGTGATCACGTCGAAGGAACCAGGCACATCCTCGACGGGGCCCACGTGCAGCGGCTCAGTGTTCGGGATCGACTCGACATCGACCCGGTATTTGTCGTCGAATTCCGTGCCGGCCTTCGTCCAGCCTGGGACCACCTGCCCGAAAGCGCGGATCGTGGCCCCGTTTCCGCAGCCCACGTCGAGCATCCGGCCGGTGGGCTTCAGGTTGGCGTGCTGCCGAAACGTATCCAGGAGCTTGACGGATCGTGATGCCGGCAGGCCCGACGCGTGCTCGAACACCGCCTGCTCCGCGCCGGCCGCCTGGTGATAGATCGTGTAGGAGCGATAGATCTCGTCGATTTCGGTGAGAAACGCATCATCGGCCGGCTTTTGCACGGCGCCACATGCGCGGCACACGCCGATGCGTCCGCCCGTGGGCCATGGCCGACAATCCGACGTCACGCGCCGGAGGCTGCGATACTCGACCGCCTCCTCGAGTACACCGGTTCCGCAGATGCTGCACCCGGCCTCGCTCCCCGCCGTCGTTGCCATCAGGCCACCTCGTCGATCGCCGCCCACGGATCGGGTGGCTCGATGCCGAGTGTATCCCGCACGGCGGAGGCGTCGAGCGTCGTGTGGAGAGGCAGATGCTCGAGCTTGAGTCCGAGCTCGGCCGCGGTTGTCGGCAGGACGAGATCAGGTGCCGCGTGCCATCGCGAAGCCAGATGGGCCGCGACCTCTGCGTACGATACGTCGGCACGCGCCGAGACCTGGAGAATCGGGCCCAGCGGCTCGCATGCTGCAGCCGCGATCACAGTTGTGGCTAGGTCGAGTGACACCGGGGCGATCACGAGATCCGTGAGCGGCCTGATCGGCTCCCCACGGCCCAGGGAATCCCGCCAGCGGTCGATCACCGGCAGCGTGCGGCCGACGACCTTCGTCAGGCGAACGACCGTCGTGCCGCCAAGCGATAGCAACCGCTCCTCGGCCTCGGCTTTCATTCGTCCGTAGGCGGTCCGTGGGCAGCGGGCGGCTGTCGCTGGCGTAAACGGCGTGCTGCCGTCGAAGACGAGGTTCGTGGAGAGGAACACGATCCGGGCCCCGGCGTTGGCAAGACGCCTGGCAAGTTCGAGCATGCCTTCCACGTTGACGCGGCGAGCCTCGTCCGGTTGGTCGCGGCAGGCTTCGGTCGAGGTGACGGCGGCGCAGAGGACCGCAGTGGAAATCCCCGACGGCGGCGACCACGTCGCAGGCAGCACCGCCAAGTCGAGCTCGATACAGCCGGGGCTACTGAGACGGCTAGTGCGAATGACGGGTATCGCTGCAGATTTGAGCCGCTCTGCGACGGCTGCACCGACCGTGCTAGTTCCACCCACAACCAAGGTGTAGCGATCACTACGCACGGGAGACATCGGCATTCAAGTCGCAACTATGGGATGACAGGAGAGCGCAAACAGATAATGTGCCATCGGGTAGAAGCCTGTATGTACGACTTCGTCGTTCATCGAGAAGATGAAGACGTTGCGGAAGTAACGGCTCATCGTGGCACGGAGCCCCGGGGCATCTTTGCAGTTCACATGCCCCGCCTTGCTTGGAGGGGAGGCGTATGCCTGCGACTGAATGGAAGGGATGCCTACGAGAAGGATTCCCGAGTCCGTGATTGAAGAGACGATATTTTCAAGAAAGATGTGTTCCTTGTCTGCGGGGATATGCTCGAGCACATCGATGGCATACGCTGCATCGAATTCTCCCTGCAAGGGCCCCTGCAGCATGTCGTGCACCCGCGCGTCGATCGGCCACCTCTGGTCCATGCGAGCCTTGACGTCGTCGATGAATACCGGGTCAAAGTCCACGGCGGTGATGCTACCCACCTCCTGCGCGACGATGCGCGTGGCGAACGCATCGGCGCAGCCGACCTCGAGCACCCGAGGCATGCCACTCAGCATCTTGGAAACGAACTTGTAGCGTGCAAGAACGAACGCGAGTCGCCGCGGATCGTCGTGCCATACCTGGTTGCTCATCAGCCCTAGTTTGGTACGGCCGGATTGTTCCGAAACCTCCAGACAGCGTTCGTACTGCGGTTCTACCGTTCGCGCCATGTGTTACCTCGGGATAAAAATTGACTTTTAACTGCCCGCAATATGCACGATCGCCCGTCCGGCGAGCCGGCCGCTCGTCATGTCGGTGATCGCAGTATTGATGTCGGCGAGCGGATAGCGCTCGCCGATCAGGCCCGCAAGATGCAGCCGGCCCTCGCGCACGAGCCGCACATACCGCGGGATGTCGACGTCGGGCCGGCACTCGCCGCCGTGTGAGCCCGTGAGTTGCTTCTCAAAGTGCAACGGTAGCGTCGAGATCGCGGCAGTGCTGTCCTTGGGCGGCACACCCACGAGCACCGTGCGTCCGTGGGCGTTCGTCAGCCGGCTGGCGAGCGCGATTACCTCGACGTTGCCCGTGTTATCCACTGCCACATCCACGCCGTCGTGGCCGACGATCTTCTTGATCTCTTCGGCGGCGTCGGCCTTGGTCACATTGATCGTGTGGGTGGCCCCGAGCGAGCGGGCGAGTTCCAGCCGGTTGTCGAACCGGTCGAGGGCGATGATCGGGTTTCCGCCGGCGAGGGCCGCTCCCTGCACGATGTTGAGCCCGATGCCGCCGGCGCCGAAGATCGCGATCGACTGTCCGATCGCCAGATGGGCGTTGTTGGTTACGACGCCGAAGCCGGTCGTGACGGCGCAGCCGAAGAGGGCGGCGATCTCGGGGTCGAAGTCGGCCGGAATCGCGGTAACGCGGTTTTCCGACACGAGGGCGTATTCATTGAACGTGGTCACCCAGCCGGCGTTCACCTTGCCGATCCGTGATTCGTAGACCGGCGTCACCGATTCGAGCCCGGCCCCCTTCCGCCAGTGGAGCACGACCCGGTCGCCCGGCTTGACCGTCCGCACGCCCTCGCCCACCTCCAGCACTTCGCCGCAGCCTTCGTGCCCGAGCAAATGTGGCAGGAACCTGTCCGGCCCCTTCACGCCGTCGATCTCGCCGATCTGGGAGCCGCAGATGCCGCTGGCGAGCACCTTCACGAGCACCTGGCCGAGCTTTGGCGCGGGCACCTCGACCTCCTCGATCACGAGGGGTTTTTTCTGCTCGACGAGGATCGCGGCGCGGGATTTCACAGCTACTCGAAGTAGATGAACGAATGGTCGCCGGTGTAGCCCGTGTGGGCAAACCACCACTCCCATTCCTTCGGCGTGCAGAACATCTCGCAGGTGAACTGCCAGTAGAGCAGGTTCACCTTCTCCTCCTCCGTCCGCCACGATTCCACGCACAGATACTTGTGCTTTCGGCCCACCCGCTCGATCTCCTTGAGGGCGTCGAAGAGGTCGTAACAGTAGAGGTTGTGGAGCGTGTTGATCGAGATCACGAGGTCGAAGCTCTTGTCGGGGAAAGGCAGCTTTGCCGCGCTCGCCTCGCGGAGGAAGGGTTTCACTTCCTCCTTGGCGTGGTCGAGGGCGTAGCGGGAGACGTCGATCCCCGCCACCTCCACGCCCGGCACCGCCTGCGTGAAGTCGTAGAGCAGAAACCCCTTGCCGCAGCCGACGTCGAGGATCCGGTCGCCCGGCTTGATGCCGTAATGGGCCACCATGGCGTCGGCCACCTTCCGCCAGCGGCCGTCGTAGTTGTATCCGCCGTAGCCCGTGCGCCGGTCGCCGTCCCAATAGTCCTTGCCCCACTGCTTGGCGAGCCTGGCCGCCTCGGCCTTGGGAAACTCGGTGACGCGGGCCACGTAGTCGCGCTTCGTGGCTTTGTGGACGCTGGAGAGAAAATCGACGTAGGCCATGTGGTTCACGCTTCGAGGCGGGCGAGGGCGGCATCAACCTTGTGGAGTTGCTTCAAGCGACGCATGTCATGGCTTTCGTCCGCGCGGGCGAATGACCGGCGGTCGTCCCCTACCGGCAGGAACTCGTTGAGCATAATGCAGCACCACTTGAGTTCGTAGACGGGCCGGAGAAGGGCAACGCGGTCGCGGATGCCGGCATCGCCGGTGGCGGAGATGACCGCAGCCAGAAACCGCTCGAAATGCTCCCCCGGGACCGGCACGGCCGGCTGGCAGAAGAAGTCGCACACCGTCTTGGCAGGGTCGTCCCAGCCGGCGTATTCGAAGTCAATGAACTTCAGACCAGCACTCGTCACGAGGCAGTTATGGAAGCCGAAGTCGGAGGGGCTGAGCACTCGGGCTGCGATGGGGAGCGGAGCGTCGAGCGGCTGGCCGTCGGCAGCGACCGCGGCCCGCACGCCTGCCCATGCGGGCATGAGCCGGGTGGCGACGAGCTTTTGGGCTTCGCGGTGCAGTTCTGACTCGGGGGCGATCGTGGCGAGCCGTGCCACGCGCCGATCGACGCAGGCGAGGTGTTCGGCGATCGAGAAGCAGGCTTCGGAGGCGATCGGCAGCCGCGCGGCCGCCGGATCGTCGCGATGAAGGTTGACGGCTGCGAAGAAGGTGGCCGCTTCGTCGACGTGCGCCGCCGTCACCTCGCCAGGGGCGAGCTTGCAGCCCGCGATGAACTCGTAGAGGCCGAGCCCTGCGGCCCGGTCGCAGGCCAGCGGCCGTGGCAGCGACCGGATGCCGTGGCTCCAGGTGAAGCTCGTGAAGGCATACTCCGCAGCGAGCCTATCTCGCGGATCGGCCGGATGCTGGAAGTATTCCTTGAGGAGCACCGGGCCGGCGGCCGTCTCGACGCGGTAGACGCGGTTGTTGCCACCGCCGGGGAGCCGCTCGATCGAGAGAGCCGGTGGCAGGCCGGCGGCGGTGAGGAGAGGATCGCAAAGGCTCCCTCTCCCGCTGGGAGAGGGCTGGGGTGAGGGTGTCGGTGTATCCGCGATGCGATCGGCACCCTCACCCGGCCTGCGGCCGGCCTCTCCCAGCGGGAGAGGCGAGGGAAGCAGCACCGCGGCGAGTTGGCCCCACGACGAGGCCGGATCGACGCCGGGCAGCGAGGTGTGCTCGCCACGCGGGTCGAAGAGGATCCGGCGTACGTCCCGCGGAAAGAGCGGATGCGCGAGCAGTTCGGGCAGGTCGTCGATGAAGTGGGTGCAGCCCACGTCGGCGATCCGGGCGAGCTTTGCCTCCTTCGTCTCCTCGAAAAACACGCGGTTGGCCGGCAGGCCGATGCCGGCGGGATCATGAAAGCCGTAGCGGGCGAGCCAGTCGCGGGCCGCTGCGTGAAGGTCATGCTGCTCGCCCAGATACGGAAACCGTGTGCGGTGGCTGACGATCGCCACGGGCACGCCAGCCGCCCGGCAGGCCTGAAAAAATTCTAGCACGCCCGGAAAGGGCGAGGCGTCGGGCATGCGGGGGCCGTAGATCATGCCCTGCAGTTCGGTCCAGCGGTCTTCCTGGCCGACGACGCGGAGGTGGTCGCGGATCGCAGTCTTCGACGTGGCAACTTTGGGCGGCACGAGGCCTAGTTCCACCGCCACCCGGGCGAAGACGTCGTCGTAGCAGACAATCGTGTTGTCGAAGTCGATGCCGATCACCGGACTGCCTTGGAGCGGCGGGCGATCCGCTCGGCGATGGCCGCTGCCGTGAGGCCGCACCGCTCCCGCATCCACTGCTGGCTGCCAGCCTCGGAGATGAAGGCGTCGGGAGTGCCGATGGCTTCGAGCACGCCTCGCCGGGGTCCGCTGCGGCCGAGCCATTCGGCCACCGCACTGCCGAGTCCGCCGATCACGCTGTGCTCCTCGACCACGGCCACCACGGCGAAGCGGTCGAAGCTCTCTGCGAGCAGTGCCTCGTCAAGCGGCTTTACGGTCTGCATGCTCACCACCCGGGCAGAGATTCCCTGGCATTCGAGGAGCTTGCCCGCCTCGAGGGCGACGGCCGTCATCGTGCCCATGCCGAGCAGGCAGACGTCGCTGCCCTCCCACATCATGAGCCCGCGGCCCACCTCGAACCGAGGCGGCTGCTCGTGGATCGTCGGCTCCCCCTTCTTGCCGAGACGGATGTAGACGGGCCCAGGGCAGGAGAGCGCCGCCTCGATCGCCGGCCCGACTTCCATGGCATCGGCGGGGCAGAGGATCGTGAGGTTGGGGAAGCAGCGGAGGATGCCGACGTCTTCGCAGGAGTGGTGCGTGGGGCCGAGCGACGCGTAGGAGAGGCCGCTGCCCGTGCCGACGATCACGACCGGCACGTCGTGGTAGCAGATGTCGACGCGGATCTGCTCGATCACGCGGGTCGTGGCGAAGGGCGTGATCGTGTAGGTGAAGGGCCGCAGGCCGGAAAGGGCGAGCCCCGCGGCCATGCCGGTCATGTTCTGCTCGGCGACGCCACAGTTGTAGAAGCGGGTCGGGAACTGTGCTCGGTATTTGTCGAAGAGCCGGTTGCCGATGTCGCCTGAGAGGAGCACGATGCGCTCGTCCTTGGCGGCGAGGTCCGTGATCGAGGCGGCGAAGGCGTTTCTCATGCCCGCACCTCCGGCTGGCCGAGTTCCACGCGGGCCTTGCGCACCTCGTCGGCGGTCGGGATCCGGTAGTGCCAGTTGTTGTCGTCTTCCATGAACGACACCCCCTTCCCCTTCACCGTGTGGCAGACGACCGCCCGGGGGCGGCCTGACCCGTCGAGCTTCTTCGTGAGGGCCGCAAGGAGCGCGCTGAGATCGTGGCCGTCGACCTCGCAGGCGTCCCAGCCAAAGGCCCGCCATTTCTCGGCGAGCGGAGCGAGCGCCATGATCTCGTCGCTGCGGCCGGTGGCCTGCCATTTGTTGTAGTCGATCATCACGGTCACGGTGTCGAGCTTCTGGGCCGGTGCGAACATCGCCGCCTCCCAGACGGAGCCCTCCTCGCACTCGCCGTCGCTCATGAGCACGAGGCACCGCGAGGGCCGCTTCTGGATCCGGGCGGCGAGAGCCATGCCGAGCGCGATCGGCAGGCCGTGGCCGAGCGAGCCAGTGGCAGCCTCCACGCCGGGCACGCACTGGAGCCCTGGGTGCTCCGGCAGGGCCGCACCGTCTTCGTTGTAGGTTTCGAGGAGTTTCGGATCGAAGAATCCGCGCTCGGCGAGCGTGGCATAGAGGGCCGTGGCCGCGTGGCCCTTCGAGAGGATGAATCGGTCGCGGTCGGGATCGAGCGGATTTTCTGGGTCTACCCGCAACGCCGCCCAGTAGGCCGCCACGAGCATGTCGACGCATGAGAGCGACGACCCGAGGTGGGGCGTCTCCGCCACGTGCGACATCTGCACGACGCGGGCGCGGATCCGGGCGGCGATCGCGGCGAGGTCGGGTGTCTTCGTCATGGCTTGTGGACGTAGTCGGCAGGGATCTTCTTCAGCCGGTCGAGGTTCTTCCGCATCCAGTCGATCGTCTCGCGGATCACATCTGTGACCGTGAGCTTCGGCTGCCAGCCAAACTCCGTCTTTGCCTTCGTGCAGTCGAGCAGATAGGCGGGGTCTTGGGCGAGCCGGGGCGGCGTGGTCTCGACGCAGTCCTCGAACCGGGCCCCCATCTGCCGGCAGATTTCCTCTACAACCTCGCGGATCGTCTGGTTCTTGTCGGTGGCGAGGTGATACACGTCGCCGGGCGTGCCGCGGCGGGCCACCTCGAGCGTGCCCTCCGCCACGTCGCGCATGTGGATGAACGACCGCACGCTCGTGCCGCCCCCCTCGAGCCGCAGCTTTTGTTCCGTGAGGATGCAGAACACGGTCCGCGGAATGATGCGGTAGAGCGGCTGGCCCGGGCCGCAGACGTTCGCCGCCCGCGTAAACGCGACCGGAAAGTTGAAAGCCTTGCGGTAGGCCAGCAAGTTCATGTCGCAGGCGGCCTTCGACACGGCGTAGGGTGTGCTCGGGTTGAACGGGGCCGTCTCCGGCACGAGGCCGCTCGTGGAGCCGTAGACCTCGGGCGTCGAGATCTGCACGAACTTTTTCAGGAAGTCGAGCTTCTTGAGCCGGTCCACGAGCCGGGCCGTCGACACGACGTTCGTCTGGTACCAGTGGTCGGGGTTCTGCCAGCTCTGGGCGACCATGCTCTGGGCGGCGAAATTCACGATGTATGGCGGCGCGAACTCGCGGATCACTGCCTCGATCCGGTCGTGGTCACGGTTGAAGTCGAGGGCGTGGAACGTGAACCGGTCGTACGGCGCCCACTTGTAGGGCATGAGGGCCTCGTCGGGCTCGGGCGACCGGCTGATCCCCACGACATCGGCCCCAGCCGCAAGCGCGCTCGCGACGAACGTCGCCCCAGAGAACGAGTTGCTGCCAAGAACGAGAAATTTTTCGTTTGTCATAGTCCAAAAAGGAGGCAGGCACCTTTTGCTTCGCAAAAAGAGCCAGTCCCCTGTGCATCACTTCAGCTGGACGGCCTTCATCATCTTGATGTTGGAGTAGCGAATGTCGGTCATCGAGTCGGGGAGCTTGCCCGCCTTGAAGGCCTTGATGAGATCGCGGGCGCCGTCCTCGATCGTATGCTTCGGTGTGAAGCCCAGTTCCCGCTGGATCTTGTCGGAGTTGATCCGGTAGGAGCGGATGTCATCCGAGGGCGTGGTCACGATCTCGATCTCGCCTTTTTCGGGCATCTCTTGCCGCACGACTTCGCGGATCACCGTCGCCGTGTCGGCCACCGTATAGTTCTGGTAGCCCGCATTAAAAATCTTGCCCGCGATCTTCTCGTCGGGCACGGTGAGCAAGAGGCAATAGAGATCGACCATGTCCTGCATGTGGAGATTGGGCCGCATCTGTACGCCGCCAAACACCGTGATCTTCCCGTTGTTCACGGCGTGATTTGTGAGGATGTTCACCGTAAGGTCGAGCCGCTGGCGGGGCGAATAGCCGCAGATCGTGGCCGGGCGGATCGCGACCGTCGTGAACGAGGGCGACTGCTCGGCGAAGAGCACCGGCTCACAGGCCGCCTTGTATTTGTTGTAGAGCGAGACGGGCACGAGCGGGTGGTCTTCCGTCACCTGCGGCGAATCGCTCACGCCATACACGCTGCCCGATGACGCGAAGATGAATCGGTGCACGCCAGCTTCCTTCGCGATCTTCACGCAGGGGCCGAAGGAGTCGTAGTTCACCGACTGGCTCAGCTGTGGATCGAGCTCCACGCTCGGATCGTTGGAGATGCAGGCGAGGTGGATGACGGCGTCGCAGCCATGCACGGCCTGCCGCACCGTGCCCTGATCGCGGACGTCGCCTTTGATCACGGTGAGCCGCGGATTGCTTCGCACAGTCGCGAGCGGCTCCTCGCCGTAGATGAAGAGGTCGAGCACGACCACCTCGTAGCCCTCGTCGAGGAGCTTGGGCACGAGCACGGAGCCCACGTAGCCAGCCCCGCCGATCACGGCAATTTTCTCGAAACGCTTTTGCTGCTGGCCTATCGACGCGGTCATGGGAGTTCACCGTCTTGAAGTTGAATCAGGTCCATCCACCAGTGGAGGGCCGCCGCGTGGGCCGTCTCGGCCAGGCCGTAGGTCGTTGCGGCCACGTAGAGATTCAAGTCGCCACGTTTGCGGAGGGGGTTTGCGGCATCCTTGGCTGTGAGCGTGACGACCGAGATCTCGAGTTCGTCGGCCACGTCGACGGCCGCCAGGATGTTGGGAGAGCGGCCTGACGAACTGATCGCCACGAGCAGGTCGCCCCGCTGACCACGGCGGCGGAGGGGCTCGGCAAAGACTTGGTCGTAGCCGATATCGTTGGAAATCGCGGTGATCAGCGAAAGATCGGAAAACACCTGCGTGTGCAGGCGGCCGTTCTTCGCGAGGTCGGCCGCAAAGTGGCTCGCCATCGAGGCGCTCGCCCCGTTGCCGATCATGTAGACCGTGTGCCGCCGCTCGCGGAGCCGCAGCGTCACGTCCACCCACTCTGCAAACCCGGCATCCTGTTCGATGGGCGTGCCGTCGCGATACGTGAACGACAATCCTTCGAGAAGCCGGGTGAGACTCTGAACGTGCTGCTGCCAGACCTGCACTGTGTGGGCATCCGCTGCGTGACTGGGTGTCGATCCCCAGACGAATTCTACTTCAAAAGTGATTCGATTTGCTTGAAGTAGGCCACGCGATCGATCGGTTCCCGGTTGGCGACCGTGGCCACGGCGAGGGCCCCGGCCGCATTACCCGCAAAACCGACAACATCGATCGGCGCCCCCTGGGCGGCGAGCAACGCCGACACGGAGAGAAACGCATCTCCCGCCCCGATCCGGTCCACCACTTTGCCCGCCACGGCGGGAATCTGAATGAGTCCTTCCTGTGGATCGCAGCAGAGGCAGCCATTCTTGCCGCGCGTGACGATCAGCCGCTTGCAGCCGAGCTTGCCGTACACCTCCTGCGTGAGACCCTTCACCTCGCCGTGGCGGTCGCGCGACTCTATCCGCACCTCCGTCTCCGTGGCCGTCATGTAGTCGACGCCGAGGTACTTCGAGAGGGCGTGGTGGCCGAGGTTGCCGGCGTTGCACTGGGCGTTGACGGCGAGGAACTTCGCCCGCTCCCGCAGGATCTTCCGAGCCCTCCCCGAGAGCATCGAGTGGCCGAAGTCGATCACGATCACGAGGTCATACTTCGGCACGTGCTCCATGAGGGCCTGGCAGATGGCGTCGTCCTCCTCGGGCGAGAGGGGGGCGTCGTTGATCTCGTACACCTCCATCAGCTTGAGGAAGAAGTAGTTTTCGACGAGCCGCCGCTTGACGATCGTGGGGGAGTTTTTGCGGTGCAGGAAGATCCGCTTGATGTTGGGCCGCAGCTTGCTCTCGATGAACGCTTCGTGGGAGTTGTCGGTGCCGAGCTGGGTGATGCACGCGACTTCGTCGCAGAAGCTCGACACATGGTTGGCGGCTGCGAGGATACCGCCGGCAAACTTTTCTTCAGAGAGCCGCTTCACGACCATCGTTGGCTCTTTGGACGACTTGCCGATCGCCTCGCAGTAGACGTATTCATCGATGATCGGCTCGCCGACGAGCAGCACCTTGAGCCCTTTGGCCTTCTGCACGTAATCGAGTACCTCGGAGGCCGGATGCCGCCGTGCGAAGTCAGTGAGATACGCCTGCACTTCCGACGGGAGCGTGCTCATGTGCTGATTGATCAGGCTCGTCGAACTGAAGATCTCGCCGGTGGTAAACGCGATTGTGCCGCCGACGGCCCGCACGGCTTCTTCTTCCTCGTGAATCTTTCCGGTGAGATCCTTCGACTTGTCGGCGTAGTCTGGGCCCTTCACGTAGACGTCGGGCCGGATCGCCTGGATGGCCTCGACGGCGGTTGGGTGCGGATTGATCGCCACGAAGTCGATGCACTCGAGCCCAGCGAGCACCTCGGCCCGCAGCTGCTCGGGGAATGCCGGCCGGTGGGGCCCCTTGTTCACGAACCTGTCGGTCGTGAGCGTGACGACGAGCACGTCGCCCATCGCCTTCGCCTCCTGGAAATACCGCAGGTGCCCGACGTGGAGCAGGTCGAACACGCCGTGGCAGTGGACGATCCGGCGGCCTTGGGCGCGCAGATTGTTCAGGGTAAGGCCGAGGTCAGAGACCAGCTTGATTTTTAGGTGGGCTGCCATTGGACTTAGGGAATTGTGCGGGACGACTCCTCGATGACCATGTATCGCCGCTTTTCAGGTCCAGATTAGCAGGAAGAATGCTATGACTCGTGTCCCAGGATCACGGAACAAATCCAAGGGGTTGACTACGTCGTGAGGCTCTCTTGACGCATTGGCGGCGAATCGATCCCGAAGTTCAAAAAAAAGGCCTTTTAACGGGGGTTTCATCGTGCCGCTCCCGGCCGCCCGACCTATCAGGGAGCCCGATGGCCCAAAAGGTAACTTCACCGATACATGGACTCGAACAACTACTGAAGATGTTCGGCAGAATTGCTTTTTGTAGGCAATTCTTCATCTTCCCTGAATTCGACCTCGATTTCGACCGCATTGCTTGAAGACCGAGCAGGCGGGCCGACGGCAATGAGTCGGATCCGGAGTCCGCCGCGGATATTCGAGCCTTCGCTTGGGAGAGCTAGCGTCGCGATGCCGTCTCGCATTGTTCCGAAAATCATCTGTCGCAACGGGGCCAACTGCCCTGCCGTTTCCACAGCCAGTACGACCGCTCCGGCCGGGGCGGTTTTGCCAGGCTTGAGTCGCCAGTGAAGTTCGAGCGGAGCGAACGACGATCCGGGAGTTTTTCGAGTCTGAGCGTCCTTCACGGGCCAAATCCAAAACGGTTCGTCTACCTTGGTACCCGCGGTGCTGACGTCCGTCTTCCAGTGCTCGCCCCCCTTCGCCAGAAACGCGTCGACGCTCAGCCAATCGTCGGCCGCCGGTATCAGGCCGCGGGTGATCCTCCAGCCTTCCCGCGACAATGGCTGATAGCCAGACGGATAGGGAATCGTGCCGTCTTCGCGGATGCCGAGCCGCTTGCAGTCTTCAATGTCCTGGAGCCGACCGGCGGAGCCGCGGAACGGTCCGAAGACGTGTGCGACCTTCACGTCGACCGTGCCCGAGAACAGGATTCCGGTTTCCACGAGGTTCACCCGCCGCAGCTCCACGGGCTCGGGCGGCGCACCGTTGTTTTGAATGACCTTCAGCGATTGGGAGAACTGCAGCGGCAGCACGAGCAGCGACTGGCCCGGGCTTGCGCCGCGAATCCGGGCCCCACCCCGCTCATAAAAGAGCTGGCCCGACGACGCCGGCACGAGCCCTGACGGCAGATCTCGCTCAACCACGGCCCGCGTACGGTAGTCGAACGAGTCGTCTTTCATGGCGGCCACCATTGCTGGGGCGTCGGCCGCCACCACGGCTTCCGTTGGCGAATAGTTGCCGAGGTTCGGGTTCTCGAGTTCGTAGGCGTAGATCCAGACGCCGTCGCCGTTCTTTTGCTCATGGCGCAGGGTCAGGCCTGGCTGCTCGAGGCGGCGGTCGCTAAGGACAAACCGGGTGCCCAAGGCGGCCATGAGGCCCGGCCGCAGGGCGGAGAGCGTCGCCCAGTTCCGCGAGTGATAGTCCTGCGGCCGCGAGAGCAGGCGACTCAGCAGGTAGTGGAAGGGGGGCGTCACCACATGGTTGTTGTCTTCAAGCGTGGGGATCCGCATGTCCCACAGGCCAGACATCGGCAGATGGGGGTCGTACGACCGTAGATACCCGTCGAGAAACATGAGCTGCTGCTTGTCGCAGGGGCTCTCCTCCGGATACCCGAGGCGGTCCATGAGCGGGCCACCGGGAATGCCAAACAGGTTGGCGACCGACCCGCGGAACCGGCCATCGTCGCGGATGGCGATTGCCTCGCGCAGAAATTCCACCATCGTGCGGTTCGCCTTGGCAACGTTGGCCAGCAGGCTGGCAGCTTCGTCGTCGTCGTCAGTAGCCGGCGGCCTGGAACTCGTGTCTGCGTCGGCGGGCAATGCAGGCGTGAGGCCACCGACCAGCTCGAACTCGTTGTTCTTGGGCCGAGGGGCGGCGGCCACGCTCCAGATGCCAAGCGCCGGCAGTAGGAGCACGATCGCAAATTGAGTGATAGGGTGGGTGAGAACCAGCCGGCAACGCGCTGCGATTTCTGTTCGCGTGGAAAAACGGTTGATCGCCGCCGTCGCCCCCAACAAACCAACCACCGCGTAAACCGGGTATGCCGGGAGTTCGAGGTAATTCGGCAGAGGAGCGTTCCACCGTACCCCTCCATACACGTAGACCCAGCACATGGCGACGATCGCCGCCATGAACGCGAGCACGCTTGCGGCAACCCCGCGGACGAGTCGCGAGCCCCAGGCAATTGCAGCGATGGCGGCCAGGGCTGTTCCGATCGCGGCGAATGTGGCAAAGCCCCCGTGAAACAAAACGCCCGCGCTGTAGTCCCACTGCTGGACCTCGACATACAGCTCGTTTGGGAATCGTGCCCGGGCACAGTAGCCGAAGAGCGCTCGCATGAAGTTGTGGAGATTCAGAGCCAGCAGTGTCGCCAGGCATGCTGCCCCACCGCCGATCCGCCACAGGGCCACGTGGCGGCTTTCGCTGCCCAGAAGAATCCCCGCCATGAAGACACCGATCGCCAGGAAGAACATTCCCGTGTAGAGCGGGTCGCACACGAGCGACCAGACCATGAGCACCGGCAGCGCGACCAGGCACGCGATATTCCCCGCGCGGCCACGGCGCCCGAGCCATGCGTAGGCGGCGAGCATCCCCACGCCCGCGGCAACCGGAAAGGAAAAAGCCGGGTTCAGGCCATAGAGAAGTAGTCCGTGGGTTTTCATGTATCCGAGGGACCACGACCAGAACGGCGGCAGCGAGCCGATGGCCATGGCCTGGGCCGCGAACACGGAAAGCCATCCCGAAAGCCCCATCGCGCGGGAGAAGGCGAAGGTCGCGACGCCAAGGAGCAACATCGACACGACCAGATTACCGAGCCGCAGGTCGGCGTTACCGAGTGCCTTGGGCACGGCGTAGGCGGGATGAACGCCGACGCTCAGCGGCTGTACGAGGCCGCCGATCCCCTGAAACGGGCTCATAACGCTCTGGTCGAGCGCGGACGAGCCATACTCGAACGCCGCGGAGGCCCAGTGCTGAAAATGTTCGGTGTCGTGGCCAAGAAACGGTGGCGGGCAGTCTGCGATGACGATGCCGACGAAGATGAGGAAGCCTGCCCATCCGGCTAGGCAGGCAGCGGCTGGCATGTTCCAGCGTGTCACCGCTCCATTCTGATCTTGCTTGACGTCTGCCATGACTTCCCTGCGGCGAATGGATGAATTCACGCTTGATGTGAACCTTCGGCCCGCCGGTAATCCCCGCGGCTGAAGTATTTCTCGAGCCACACGTAGGCCACGATGAAGAAATACCGGCTGCCCATTTCGCGGATCTTGAGCTTCGCCATACCCGTGCGGCGGTTGCGCCACGTGATCGGGATCATCGTCCACGTGTAGCCCCGCACGATCGCCTTCAGAGGCAGCTCCACCGTGATGTTGAAGTGCGGCGACAGGATCGGCTGGCAGCCCTCGATCACCGTCTTACGGTAGGCCTTGAAAGCGTTGGTCGTGTCGTTCAGCCGGATGCCGAACAGGAGCTTGATGAAGTAGTTCGCGGCCCGATTGAACAGCCACTTGATCCGCGGATAGTCGATCGTGCCGCCGCCTTTTTTGAAGCGGCTGCCGAAGACGCAGTCGAAGCCCTCGTTGAGCTTCTGCCAGTAACGGACAACATCGCGGCAGTCGTCGCTCTCGTCGGCCATCATGATCACCACGGCGTCGCCCTTCGCCGCTTCGAGCCCCTTTTGGATGGCACGGCCGAAGCCATGCGGCCCGGGGTTTTTCACGGGCGCGAGTTGCGAAATCTTTTTCGCCGTTTCCTGAAGCACGTGCCAGGTGCCGTCGGTGCTGCCGTCGTCCACGACCACGATCTCGTGCGGCACGCCTTGGATGCGCAGCTCCAGATGCAGGTGCTCCACGGTGGAGCCGATGCACCCCTCCTCGTCGCGGGCCGGGATGACGACCGACAGGAGCGTGAGCGGGGCCGGAGCATCCGCCGGGCTGGCGGCCGACGCCTCAGCGTCCGCAGCGGTCGAGCCAGTCTGGATGGCGTTCGGCATGGTCGGCGATTTCTTCGAAGATCGAACAGGCCCCCCGAAAAGGCTGCCATGCGAATCGTGAAGAGGCAAGCGAGTGATCCAACACGGCCCAGGGGAGGTCGTAGGGCCTGTCAGCTGCCGCAGAGCCTACGGAGTGGGGCCCGAAGCGGCTCGAGCACCAGGCTGAGAGTTGGGCGAGGCTCGTGGCCGAGGCCTGCCCGCCAGAGACGTTCACAAGAGCGGGCATCGTGGCAGGGCTTGCCATCTGGATCGCAAGCAGGTCGGCGAGATCGTCGGGGTGGAGACAGTCGCGGACCTGCCGGCCCAGCCCGCCGAAGCCGATATAGGAAAGCGGCCGCTTCGCCGCCCAGGAGTGAATCCACCACGAAAAAATGCCCTGCGCCGCATGGCCGAACTGCCCGGCCCCGGCCAACACTCCACAGCGGTTTATGAAGAGCGGTGTGCCGAACCGATGGGCGTATTCGCCAGCGAGCACTTCGCAGGCGAGCTTCGTGGCACCGTAGAGCGACACCGGCGCCGCGGTGGAAAACGACTCGGTGACGCCGGCGAGCCCGAGGCCTGTCGGAAGCGGCTGCGATTCGTTGATCGAAAACGCTTCGCCGGCGTCTTTGTCCCGCACCCGCAGCGGCACGGCGAGCAGTGCGGGAATCGAATACACGCGGCTCGTCGACAGCAGGATTACGCCGGCGTTCCACCGGGCCGCGGCCTCGAGCAGATGGAACGTGCCGATCAGGTTGTGATCGACGAGTTGGGCCGTCGTCACGCCTGAGCCGGCTGCCGTGCCCGCGAGCACGCTCGGCTCGGCGGCAGCGTCGATCACCCAGTCGAACCGGCCTCCGGCTGCCGCACCCTCGATGTCGGCTGGGATCCGAATGTCGCCATGGACGACGGTGATGCCGAGCGCGGCCAGTGTGGCACGATTTGTTTCCGATCCGGCGCGACGGAAACTGTCGAGCACCGTGATTTCGAGCCGGTCGCGCGTTGCGAGCAGGCGGCGACAGACGGCCGCCCCGACGAACCCGCAGCCTCCCGCGACGAGGATCTTCATGTGGGGCTGCCCGCCTTCGCGGTGGAGTATCCGGCGCGGCGGCGTTCCCACGATTCGACGAGCTGGTCGAATGTTTCGGCGAGCGAAATCTCGGGCTGCCAGCCGGGGTAGTCAGCCTCGATCTTGCGGAGGTCGGAGTAGTAGCAGATGTGGTCGCCCTCGCGGGCCTTGTCGTCATACGACCACGACATCGGCCGGCCGCTTCGTTCCGCCACCATCGCGAAGGCGTCGAGCACCGAGCAGCTGTTGGCCTTGCCGCCGCCGATGTTGTAGACGGCCGCTGGTCGCGGGGCCGTGATGAACCGGGCGATGAACCGGCTCACGTCGGCGGCGTGGATGTTGTCGCGGACCTGTTTGCCCTTGTAACCAAACACCGTGTAATGACGGCCTTCGAGATTGCACTTCACGAGGTAGCTCAAGAACCCGTGGAGTTCGACACCGGAGTGCGACGGCCCGGTGAGGCAGCCGCCGCGGAGGCAGCAGGTCGGCATGCCGAAGTAGCGGCCGTATTCCTGCACCATCACGTCGGCTGCCACCTTCGAGGCTCCAAACAGCGAATGCTTGCTCGCGTCGATACGGAACGACTCGGGGATGCCGTAGGCATATGCGGCGTCGGCGTAATCCCACCGGGTTTCGAGCTCGACGAGCGGAATCTCGTTGGGGGCGTCGCCATAGACCTTGTTCGTGCTCATGTGCACAAATGGGCTTTCGGGGCACGAGCGACGGGCCGCTTCCAGGAGGTTCAGCGTGCCGACGGCGTTCGTGTCGAAGTCGTCGAAGGGGATCGCAGCGGCACGGTCGTGCGACGGCTGGGCGGCGGTGTGCACGATCGCTGTTGGACGCAACTCGGCGACGAGGTCGAGGACGTCCTGCCGCGAACGGATGTCGAGTTCATGGTGGCGAAAGCGGGCGAGCGAGGTCGCCAGCCGCTGCTGGTTCCAACGCGTGTCGCCGCCGGGGCCGAAGAAGGCGGCCCGCTGGTTGTTGTCGACCCCGTGCACGTGCCAGCCGAGGGCGTGGAAGTGCGTGGCCACTTCGCTACCGATCAGGCCGGAAGACCCCGTGACGAGTAAGACGTTGGATCCCATTGGCTCCATGCCTGCGAACGAGTACGTCGATGCCAAAAAGCATAGCATTGCCCACGCGCATGTGACGCCGTCCGCGGCCGGCCCAGCCTGCGGCAGAATCCGTGTTCCTGGCGGTTGACCGACTGGAGCCGCTCACGGCATCGTGCCTTGCTTTTCCATAAACACGGGAATATGCTTTCCCGTATGAAGACCACCGTGGACCTGCCGGACGACCTCTTTATCGCGGCCAAGAAGCGGGCTGCGGAACTGCGCCAGCCGCTGCGAGCTCTCATCGAACGTGGCCTGCGGGCGGAACTCGGGCGGGCTGCCGGCCGCCGCCAGGCAAAGCCTCGCACGATCCGTTGGGTGACCGTCGCGGGAGGGCTGCCGCCTGGAGTGGACGTTGCTGACCGGGCGGCGATGCACGACTGGCTGCGGCAGCAGCGATGATCGCGATCGACACGAATCTGCTGATCTACGCCCATCGCGCGGCCACGGCCGAGCACCGCCGCGCCCGCCAGGCGATTGAGGCTGCGTTGAATGCACCCGGCGGCTGCGGCATCACCATGCCGAGCATTGCGGAGTTTTTCAGCGTCGTCACGCATCCAGCGGCAAGTGGCAAGCCGTCGTCACCTCGAGCAGCGGCCGATTTTCTGGCGTCGCTGAGGCAGGCGGGTGTCGAAGAACTTGTGCCCGGGCCAGGGTTTGCCTCCCGGCTCGTGCAGGTGGCCGCAGACTTGGGAGTGGCCGGAGCCAGAATCTTCGATTTGCAGATCGGCATCTGCGCCCTCGACGGCGGGGCCATCGAACTGTGGACCCACGATGGAAACTTCGTGAAGATACCTGGACTGGTGATCCGCGATCCTCTCACCCGCGACTGACCGGCGATGCCCCCATCCAAGCCCACGATCGGGATTCTCACCGGCGGCGGCGACTGTCCGGGGCTCAACGCCGTCATCCGGGCGGCCGTGAAGACCGCGCTCAAGCTCGGCTACGACTGCGTGGGGTTTCTGAAAGGCTACGAGGGGCTCGTGGATCCCGTGGCCTGGATGCCACTGGATCTTGCCAACACGGCCAACATCCTGCTCCAGGGCGGCACGATCCTTGGGTCTACCAACAAGGGGCGGTTCTCGGTGCTCGTGGGCGAGGGGGCCCGCGTGCAGATCGATCCTGAGCTGCTCGCTGCCGCGGGCGAGACGGTGCGGCAGCTCGGGATCTCGGGGCTCATCTGCATCGGCGGCGACGGTTCCCTCGCGATCGCCCAGCAGTTGCACGAGCACGGCATCCCAGTCGTCGGCGTGCCCAAGACGATCGACAACGACCTCGGCTGCACGGCGTTTACGTTTGGGTTCGATTCGGCCGTGGCCGCGCACCAGCCGAGCAGAACCAGCCCGAGCAGCCCGGCGAGCGGCAGTCAGGGCCCAGGGGCTCGGGGAGAAACAAAAGAACGCATGCATCACCACGTATTGCGACATAGGACCCGCCAAGCGGGCATCGTACTCTGCCGTGGCAGCCGCCAAAATATCGCCATGGGATCCTAACGCACGCCCGTCGCGGATGGTGTGGTATTTTTTTAGCGAGGGCGTTCTGTGCATCCCGGGAGTTTTCGCAGCGATTCGCATGCAGCGATCGAGCCACGTCATGAATCATCGAGACATGTTTGAAGACCTGTTCGTCCTAGAAATGGCGAACAACCACTGGGGCCGGGTCGACCGCGGCTTGGAAATTATCCGGCAGCACTCGCGGATCGTGCGGTTCAACAACGTGCGTGCGGCGATCAAGCTGCAGTTTCGCGACGTCGACAACTTCATCCACAAGGATTTCCGTGATCGGCAGGACGTCCGCTACATCAAAAAGACGCTCGACACGAAGATGTCGAAGGAAGACTACGCGACGCTCGTCGCAGCAGTGAAGAAGGCATCGTGCATCCCGATGTCAACGCCCTTCGACGAGGCATCGGTGGATCTGTGCGTGGAGCTCGGCATCCCGATCATCAAGATCGCCAGTTCCGACATGAATGATTGGGTGTTGCTCGAAAAGATCGCTGCCACGAAGCGGCCGGCGATCGTCTCGACCGGCGGTACCTCGCAGAAGGATCTCGACGACCTCGTGACGTTCTTCGAGCGGCGCAACATTCCGCTCGCCATCAACCACTGCGTGTCGCTCTATCCGACCGAGGAAGACGAACTCGAGCTCAATCAGATCGACTATCTCAAGAACCGCTATCCTGGCCACGTGATCGGGCTTTCGACGCACGAACATGCCGACTGGCAGGCCTCGATGCTGATTGCCTACGCGAAGGGCGCCCGCACCTTCGAACGCCATATCGATATCGACGCCGACGGCATCAAGGTGTCACCGTACTGCTCGCGTCCGGAGCAGGTCGATACGTGGTTCAAGTCATTCACGCGTGCGCAGACGATGTGCGGAGGCAGCGCCGATCAAAAGCGGCGGCCGCCCGACAAGGAGATCGAGTACCTCGACGCCCTTGTACGGGGCGTATACGCCAAACGCGATTTGCCCGAGGGATACGTGCTCGATCACGCGACGATGTACGACGATTTATATCTCGCGATTCCGCTGCAGAAGGGGCAAATCTCCTGCCGCGAGCTAATGTCGGGCGAAACGTTGCAGCGGCCGGTTGCCAAAGACCAGCCGATCACGATTGATGCCATCGACAGCGCGTATGCCTACAGCGCGCAACTCAAGGAGTTGATTCTGCGGAGGGGTCTGTGAAGCCTGCCGCCACGCAGCGGCCGTGCCCCCAGTGTGGCGGGACGGCCGCGCAGGTGGTGCACGAAGGTCGCTACGTCTTGCCAGCCAGCCATCCGCTCGATGCTGCCGTGCGGGTCGTGGAATGCGAGAAGTGCGGGTTTTGCTTCAACGATACACCGTCTACACGAGCAGACTTCGACCGCTACTACCGTGAAGTCTCGAAGTATGCCGATCCACGACTATCCAGCGGGGCCGGCTGCTCGCCAGAAGATGCGTCTCGCCTCGCAGCAACTGCCCAAGCGATAAGTTCATTTGCCGGTGCATGCGATGCTCGCATCCTTGATATCGGCTGTGGAGCAGGCGGCCTGCTTGACAGCCTTGCCGCCCTCGGATTCCGTGATCTGACGGGTATGGACCCCGCTGTTGCATGCGCCGAGGAGGTAGGTCGCAGAGGGCACAGTGGGATCGTGGGTACGCTTGACGACCATCGTCTCGCAGACGCTTCGTTTGAAGGAATCATTCTCAGCCACGTCCTTGAGCACGTTCGCGATCTTGCGGCGGCTTTCGCCAACGTGGCTCGTCTTCTTCGGCCAGCCGGCTGGCTCTATGTGGAAGTGCCGGATGCCGCCCGCTATGGCGAATGTCTGATAGCTCCGTTCCAGGACTTCAATCTCGAACACATCAACCACTTCTCAGCCGGAACCCTTCGCAATGCGCTGCACAGCCATGGATTGTCGGTTATGCGTGCGGGATACAAGACATTGCCCCTTCCGCATGGCCGTAGCTACCCGGCAGCGTATGCCTTCGCTCGTGTCGGGAAGGCCGGGCCGGCTGAGCGGGATCGCTCACTTAGGGATCCGCTCAGCGATTATGTGGCCAAGTCGAATGATATGTTGGCCCGGATAGACCAAATGTTGCGGGAAGAGGTCGGCACAGAGCCAGTGCTTGTGTGGGGTGTAGGGCAGTTGACGATGCGGCTGCTTGGGGAAACGTGTCTCGGCCGGGCCCACATCGCCGTCTTTATTGACTCGAACCCGGTTCATCAGGGCGGGACTCTGGCAGGTAAGCCAGTCATTTCGCCGGACTCCCTTGCCAACGGCACCATGGGCAACGCGTCGATCATCATCGGTTCGCTCGTGAATGGCGAGTCGATCGAGGCTTCGATCCGCGAACGGGGCCTTGCGCAACGGGTCATTCGCCTCGATGCCAAAGGAAACCAGTGATGCGACTCGCCGACTACTGCATGCGGTTTCTTGCCGATCGGGGTGTGCGGCACGTGTTCCTCGTGACGGGCGGTGGGGCCATGCACTTGAACGACGCGCTTGGCCGGGAATCCCGCATTGCCTACGTCTGCAACCACCATGAGCAGGCCTCGGCCATGGCGGCCGAGGGCTATGCCAGAGTGGCCGGCACGCCCGGCATCGTGAGCGTCACGAGCGGCCCGGGGGGCGTGAACGCGCTCAACGGCGTGTTTGGAGCCTACACCGATTCGATCCCGATGATCGTGCTTTCGGGCCAGATGAAGCGGGAGACGCTGCTCGCCACGCACGGCCTGCTTGGTCGGTTGCGGCAGCTTGGTGATCAGGAGGTGGACATCGTCGGCATGGTCGGCCGGATCACGAAGTCGGCCGTGCTGCTGACCGACCCCGCCCGAGTGCGATATGAACTCGAGCGGGCTTGGCATCTATGCCAGACCGGCCGCCCAGGCCCGTGCTGGATCGACATCCCCGTGGATGTGCAGGCGGCTGACGTCGATCCCGATCGATTGCCAGGTTATGCCCCCGAGCCGCCGCCGGGGGTGTTGCCCCCGGCTGATGTGGCCCAACTGGCCGATGACGTGCTTGCGAAACTTGCGGCGGCCGAGCGGCCGGTCATTCTCGCTGGCACGGGCGTGCGCATCGCCGGAGCCACCGATGTCTTCCGCCGAGTGGTCGCAAAACTCGGTATTCCTGTGGCCACAGCCTGGACGCACGACGTGCTCGAGACGTCCGATCCGCGGTCGTGCGGCAAGGCGGGCAGTATCGGCGACCGCCCCGGCAACTTCACGGTGCAAAACAGCGACCTTGTGCTCGTGATCGGCTCGCGGCTCAACATCCGCCAGGTGAGCTACAACTGGGAAAACTTCGCTCCCCACGCCGAGAAGATCGTCGTAGACGTCGATCCCGAGGAACTTGCCAAGCCGATGGTGCGGCCAGATCTCGCCATCTGCGCCGACGCTCGCGACTTCCTCACCGCCCTCGACAGGGCGATTGCCACGCGTGGCTTCGATGGCTCGCGGCATGGCTCCTGGCTCGCCTGGTGCCGCGAGCGTGTGGCCCGTTATCCCGTGTTTGATCCGGTGCGTCAGGCGTCGAAGCCAGGGGCGATCAATCCTTATCATTTTGCCAAGGAACTCTTTGCCTGCCTGGCCGACGACGACATCATCGTCTGCGGTGACGCCACGGCCTGCATCGTGACGTTTCAATCATCCGTGATTCGTGTACGCACGCGGCTGTTCTCGAATTCAGGCTCGGCTTCAATGGGCTACGACCTCCCCGCGGCGATCGGCGCTGCCGTTGCGCGAGGAGGCAGACGGGTGGTCTGCCTCGCCGGCGACGGCAGCGTGCAGATGAACATTCAGGAACTCCAGACTGTGCGGCACCACGGCCTGCCGATCAAGCTGTTTGTGCTCAATAACGGCGGCTATCTGTCGATCCGCCAGACGCAAACGGCGTTTTTCGGACTGGCGGTCGGGGCTGGCAGCGAGAGCGGAGTGACGTGCCCTGATTTTGTGAAGGTGGCCGAGGCCTACGGGCTACCTGCGTCAAAGCTTGATCAGCCCGGCTTCGCTCGCGCCCTGCCTGCTCTTCTCGATGCACCGGGGCCGCATGTGTGCGAAGTTATGCTCGACCCGACTCAAGGATTCGAGCCGAAACTCTCATCTCGCAGGCTGCCGGACGGCCGGATGGTGTCGTCGCCACTGGACGACATGGCGCCGTTCCTCGATCGAGATGAGCTGGCCACTAACCGCGTGGTTTCGCCAGCAAGGAGTGAGCCTTGACCACTCAAAAAACCCGAGACACGTTGGCTGCAGCTCTCACGGCGCGATCGCCCGCTGATCGGGATTCGCCCCGCGGGCCATTCATTCTTTACGGCGCCGGCAGCAAGGGCCGGGAGACGCTGAATGTTTTGCAAAAGCAAGGCTATGAGGTGCGGGCCTTCATCGACCGAGCCCGCAGCGACGAACACGCCGGTGTGCCGATCCTGTCGCCCGATGATCCTGCGGTCCTCCAATTCGCCGCTGAGGGCTGCACAGCAATCGTCACGGTCTTCAATCCTGGCGTTGACCCGCTGCCGATCCACGAACTGCTGACAGAAAAGGGTTTTTGCCGTGTCTTCGGGATGGTCGAGGCCCGGCAGTTCGGCCTTGTGAGCGATGCATTTTGGCTCGCAGCCCTCGACCAGATGACGCCGCCCGCGCAAGAGGCGGATTGGCTCTTCAATTCTCTCGCCGACGATCTGAGCCGCCAAACGCTCGAGGAAGCGATCGTGCTGAGGAAAACCGGCGATGTCCGCCAGTTGCGTTTGCCCACGCCTCTTGACCAATACGTGCCGGCCGGCGTGCCCATCCCGCGTGTGAACGTGCGATTCGTCGATGGCGGAGCCTTCGACGGCGACACCATTCTCCAACTGCTGAATGCAGGAGTTCGTTTTGAGGCCGTTGCCGCATTCGAGCCCGACCGATTGAATTATGCGGCGTTGGTGCAACGGACCAACAATCCTCTCGGGAACATAGCGGCGACATTGTGGCCTTGTGGACTCGACGCGATTCCGCGGCAGGTACGGTTTAGTGCCAGCGGCCTGGCGAGCAGCGGCATCGCGGAGCAGGGGAGCGAAGTAATTCAAACGGTTGCCATCGACACGGCGCTTCGCGGATGGCGGCCTAGCTACATCAAGCTCGACATCGAGGGCGCCGAAGCCGATGCCCTCCGTGGCATGTCCGCCACACTGCAGACAGCGCGGCCAGTGGTTGCCGTGTGCGTCTACCATAAGCCCGCCGATCTTTGGCAGCTGCCGAGGCTGGTAGCCGACCTGCTGCCAGATGCCAATCTCTTTCTGCGGTCACATGCTTGGAACGGCTTCGACCTGGTTCTTTATGCCGTACCGCGTGAGATGGCGAAATCTCGATGAACCGAGGGGTAACATCGCTGCCGGTGCTCGTAGACCTCGACGGCACGCTCGTCGATTCAGCGCCCGGTATCGTCGCATCGCTTACTCATGCATTCGCGGCGTGTGGCATCGAGCCACCGCGCGGCGAATGGACGCGGTTTATCGGGCCTCCGCTGCCGCAGATGCTCGCGACGGCCTTGCCCAGCCTCGCACTCGACCAGCGTGAAGCAGTAATCGCGGCGTACCGCGCGCACTACGGAGCGGTCGGCCTGTTTGAAACCGTGTGCTACCCGGGGATTTCTGAAACACTCGCTGCCATCGCCGGTACAGGCTGCCGCATCTATGTCGTGACCAACAAGCCGCAGCAGCCGGCGGAGGCAGTCATCACGCATCTTGGGCTCGATGCCCACGTGCAGAGAATCGTGGGCGGTGATCCGACGGGGCGCATATCAAAACCCGAGCGGGCTGCCATGCTCGCACAGGACGAATCGCTCACAGGGGGCATCTTTCTCGGCGACGGCCTCGATGACCTGCTTGCAGCCGAGCGGATCGGGGCGGCGTTTCTTTTGGCGGGATGGGGCTACGGTACCGACCGCGTGCTCCAGGAGCGGCCGGGTGTGAACGTGTTGGCCCAGCCTTGCGAGTTGCTCGACAGACTTGCCGAATCGTGAAGCGACGGGTGACTGGCGGACGCGCTGCTCAGGAGCGATCCGGGGTGCCGATCCGTTCCCGCTCCACGACGAGCGGCCGTTTCCGCACCTGTGTCAATACGGCGCCGATGTATTCGCCGAGCAGGCCGATCAGAAAGATCTGGACCGAGCCCAGGAAAAACACGCCGATGACCACCGGCGCGTAGCCCGCTGGCAGGGCATACCAAAACGTCAGCTTCAGGAGCAGAAAGCCTAGCGCCACGAGTAACGACAGTCCGCTCAGGATGAACCCTGCGATCGTCGCCAGCCGGAGCGGGGCTTTGGAGTGGCTCGTGATCCCGAGGAGGGCGAGGTCGAAGAGCGAGTAAAAGTTGTTCTTCGTAATGCCCCGCTTCCGGAGCGGCTGATCATACGGAATTGTGACGTATGGCAGGCCAATCTCGGCGATCATTCCGCGGCCGTAGGGATACGGATCGTCGAAGCTGCGCATGATCTCGATCACGCGGCGGTCGTAGAGACCGAAGCCTGTCACATGCTCCAGAAGTGGCACGTCGGCCATGGCACGAGCGAGCTTGTAATAAAGCCCGCGGAGCGCGAAGAACGTGGGTGATTCCTGGCTCGTCCTCTTCTTGCCAAGCACCATGCTCGCCCCGCGATCCCACTGCTCCAAGAACTGTGGAATAAGCTCCGGCGGGTCCTGGAGGTCGGTGCACATGCCGATGATGCAGTCGCCAGCTGATTCAAACAGTCCGTGAAACGGCGACCGGATGTGGCCGAAGTTGCGGGCGTTGACGATCAACTTTACCCGAGGGTCTCGTTTGATCAGCGCCTTCACCTTCGCGACCGTGCCGTCGGTCGAGGCGTTGTCGATGAAGAGGAGTTCGTAGGTGTACTGCGGTAGCCCTTCGAAAACCTTCGTCAGCCGCTCGTAGAGTTCATCGACATTGCCCTCTTCGTTGTAGCAGGGCAGCACGACGCCGACGTGGCTGCCGCGGCGCAGCCGCCCTTCTCGGCCATCGCACCATGTGGCGAGTTCCGGCCGCGCCAGCCGGTGCGGCGGGGGTTCGACGGGGCGGTCTTGAAAGAGGGGTTCCTGAGCATTCATAGTGCCGCTGCTTCCGGGAAACCCAATGGTACCAAGGGCTCATGACCCCGCATGAAACCGCATGGTGCTGAGGATCGCAGTGTCGAGCGATGTGGCGGGAATCAGGCCGAGTTCGGCGCGGGCGCGGCCGCAATCCGGCACATATCGCTCTGACGGAACTCCAGGCTGCGGATGCCTTGCGACCAAAACGGCAGGTCGGCCCCGCTCTGGCCGCTCGGCGGCCGAGACGGCAGCTACCCGGTCAGCCAACTCCCGGATTGAAACGGCCGCCTCGCTTCCGACGTTATACGGGCGACCGGCCTGCCCGTTGAGCAGGATCACGAGGAGCCATTCGACAAGGTCGGCCGCATAGAGATAACTACGATATGGAGTGCCGTCACCGCCGATGCGGATCGGGCCGCCCGCGAGCGCGTCGCGGATGAAGTTGCCGATGGCAAAGTGGATGTCGAGCGGCAGATGCGGGCCCACGAAGGCAAAGCAACGGGCGATCGTGGCATGCACGCTGCCACCGGCTGCGTCAGGCCGAGAGGCGGCCAGGCAAAGTTCTTCGGCTGCGCGCTTGCCTTCAGCATATGCGTTGCGCACTCCGGGCTGACCGGGCGTGAAGGGAAAGTCTTCCGGAATGTGAGTGACCTCTGGAGGCTGCCAGCCATAGACGGCGCCTGAACTCGTTAGCAGAAACCGAGAGGCCTGTTTTTCCCTCGCGAGAGCGAGGGCGCGCCGCGTGCCCTCCACGCACACGTCGTACATCGTCTGCGGGTCGTCGGCATTGAGCGTGGTGCTCGATTCCGTCGCGGCGTGGATGACATGCGTCACGGGGCCGGACGGAAATTCAAAGGAGCGGACATCTCCGTTGATAAATGAAAGCGTTGAGTTGTTCGCGAGATGCGGGGCTTTCGCGGCAAAGCGGACGGGGTCGCGCGAAAGTGCGATCACGCGGCACCCAAGCGAAAACTCCCTGTTGGCCGCGAGCAGTGTTTCGAGGAGCCAGATGCCGAAGAAGCCGGTGGCTCCGGTGACAAAGACGCTGGCCCCTTTCAGGTCGGGCCAAAGCGGCTGCGTGCGGGCCAGCACGGTAGCGACGTCTTCAGCGATGATCGGGTGGGTGGGCATCGGAAAGACGATATGTGGGCAAGAGGCAGTGACAGGCTGAAGCCTGTCCTACATTCGGGCAAATGCAGTCACCGTGGAGATCACGTGGTCGATATGGGCGTCGGTGAGCCCCGGGTAGACGCCGAGCCAGAGCGTGTGCCGCATGATGTAGTCGGCGCCGGGGAGATCGCCCGCCACGCGTTGCGGCTTGCCGTGGTAGGCCGGCTGCCGCAGTAGGTTGCCGCCGAAGAGTTGGCGGGTGCCGATCTTCTGTTCGTCGAGATGACGGACGAGGTCGCGGCGAGTGAACTTCGCCGTGGGCCGCACTGAGAGCGGGAAACCGAACCAGCTGGGGTTTGACCCAGGCGTCGCGTCGGGGAGCACAAATACGTCTTCGAGCGGCTCGAGGCCCGCGCGGAGCCGGGCAAAGTTTTTCCTGCGGGCCGCGATGAAGCCGTCGAGCTTGTCGAGCTGGGCCACGCCCACGGCTGCCTGCATGTCGGTGAGTTTCAGGTTGTAGCCGATGTGCGAATAGATGTATTTGTGGTCGTAGCCGTGTGGAAGGTCGCCAAGCTGCCAGTCGAACCGCTTGCCGCAGGTGTCGTCGTGGCCCGGCTCGCACCAGCAGTCGCGGCCCCAGTCGCGGAAGCTCTCCACGAGTTTTTCAAGCTTCGGCGAATCGGTGAATACGATGCCACCCTCGCCCATCGTCATGTGGTGGGCCGGATAGAAGCTGCATGTGGCCACGTCGCCAAACTGGCCGACGTGTTTCCCTGCAAACTCGGCGCCGAGCGCGTCGCAGCAGTCCTCCACGAGCCAGAGGTCGTGCCGCTGGCAGAAGTCGGCGACCGCGGCACAGTCGAACGGATTGCCGAGCGTGTGGGCGAGCATCACGGCCCGCGTCTTGTCGCTGCGGGCCGCCTCGAGGCGATTCACGTCGATGTTGTATGTGGCATGCTTTTCAGGGTGCTCGACGTCGACGAACACAGGCACGCAGTTGGTTTGCAGGATCGGGTTGACCGTCGTGGGGAAACCCGCAGCGACCGTGATCACCTCGTCGCCGGGCTTGATGGCCTCGGCCAAGAGTTTGTGAGACGTGAGGGCCGTCAGGGCGAGCAGATTCGCACTCGACCCGGAATTCACGAGACTCGCGCACCGCATGCCCACGCGGGCCGCAAACCGTTTTTCAAACTCCTCCGCGAACCGGCCCGTCGTGAGCCAGAAATCGAGCGAACTATCGACGAGGTGCTCGACCTCCTTCGCATCAAACACCCGGCCCGCGACCGGCACGGCCTGCCCGGCCTCGAACGGCCGCTCGGGAAACGCCAGCTGGCAATACTCCGCAACGAGCGAGCGAATCTCGTTGCGAACAGAGTCGGCCGTTCGGGCCCCATAGGACAGCGATTGAGATTTCTTTGCGTCCATGTGCAGTTCTACTTCAGCGGCAGGTAAATGACCCGGCCCTCCCACTCGCCTTCCAGGCTGCACGTTGCAACGAGGACAATGTGCTCGATTGCAGTACCGATCGGCACGGAGCGGCTGATCTCAAAAACGCCGGAAAGCCCCTTCCCAGATGCGATTCGCTCATGAGCATATTTCGTCATCGTGGCGACGTCGTGCGTCAGCACGGCAACTGCATTTGCTGCCGACCACTCCAGAATTTCAGGGTCGCCGGCTCCTGATAAGCCGACGTCTTGGGCCCGTAGGATTACGATTCCTGGGTTGCGGCGCCGAACGCCACGAACGATGTCGTTGTTGAAGTTCTCATCCGCCAGAAAAGAAAGCATGTCACTTACTGGCGGCCCAAGGCTTGCCGGGCCATCAGGCGGTCACGAATGCCGTGCGGCGGCGAGGCTTTTTCGGCAGCAGAACGGACGTCGGCGGCGTGCTTTGTGCGATCGCCGAGGTATGCCTCGACTTCCTCACGATGCCGCAGGTAATAGCCGATCACCGCATAGACATGATCGAGTTTGATGGACGGGTACTGATCGACGATCTCCTCGGGGGTGGCCCCTTCTTGATACGCCGCTACGACCGTGTCGAGCGTCACGCGGGTGCCTGCAACCCGATAGACGCCGTCTGCATCGACCGCCAGAGGAACTGGTTCGGCTTTAATAACGAGCGGCATGGGGGACCTTCGCGGTAATCCAAGGCTTCACATCGACCTTTCGATTGTACTCGACAAGAGTCTACCGCCACCGAGCTATTCAAACGCCGCGATGTCGGCTTCGCAGAGCCCGCGGGCCCGGGCGGAATCCGCGGCAAACGCCTTGAACCACGCGGCGGTGCGGTGGATCGCCTCGTGCGCCGTGAGCCGGGGCTGCCAGGGCAATTCTGCCCGTGCCTTGTCGATCGCCAGCCGCAGGACGTGGGTTTCGATCGGAGCCCGCGGATCGTGCATGTCTTCCCACATGCCAGCGCCCCAGGCATCGATGAAGATCTGCGCCAGTTCGCTGACGGTGACGTCGTCGCCTGCGGCTGGTCCGAAATTCCAGCCGGTGCACCAGCGAGCGTTTGGCTCGGCGAGCATTGCGGCGGCGAGCGTGAGGTAGCCCGAGAGCGGCTCGAGGACGTGCTGCCAAGGGCGGACGGCGGCTGGGTTGCGGACGGGCACCGGCTTTCCGGCGACGAGATGCCGGACGATGTCGGTGACGATCCGGTCCTCGGCCCAGTCACCGCCGCCGATCACGTTGCCGGCCCGCACCGTTGCCAACTGCACGCCATGCTCGGCCAGCCGCAGTGGCGGAAAATAGCTGCGGCGATACGACGCGGCCACGAGTTCCGCGGCCCCTTTGCTCGCGCTATAAGGATCGCGGCCGCCCATGGAGTCGGTCTCGTCGTGCGGATGACCGTCGTCATGCGGCTCGTAGCACTTGTCGCTTGTGACCACGATGACGGCGCAGGACCGGGCAGCTGTCCGGACGGCATCGAGTACCGACGCGGTGCCGACGACGTTCGTCGAAAACGTCTCCAATGGGTCGCGATGCGAGAGCCGCACGAGGGGCTGGGCGGCCAGATGCATCACCACGTCGGGGCGGGCGGCCGCGACGGCCGTGGCGAGACGGGCGGAATCGCGGATGTCGGCCTCATGGTGATCGGCCACGAGTTCGCGGATGCGGGCTGCCTCGAAGAGCGAGGGAGTGGTCGGCGGGGCCAGTGAATAGCCCGTCACATGTGCGCCGAGACGGTGCAGCAGCATCACGAGCCACGAGCCTTTAAACCCCGAGTGGCCCGTGACGAAAACCTGCTTGCCACGGAGCGACACCAGGCTGTCGTTGACGGCCATCACCACACCTTCCAGGCGGCCTCGCCGTCTTTCCAGAGGTCGTTCACGTAAAGATAGTCACGATACGTGTCGACCGGAAAGAAAAAGCCATCGTGCTTGTAGGCCATCAGCTGGCCCTCGCTCGCGAGCCGCTCGAGCGGTTCGGTTTCGAGGATTTGGGTGTCGCCGCCATCGAGATAGTCGAAGATCTTTCGATTAAATACGAGAAAGCCCGCGCTCACCCAGCCTTCGACCTTTGGCTTCTCAGAGAAACTCGTCACCCGCGACTGGGCGTCGATCATCGTGATACCGAACCGGGAAACGGGCTGTACGGTCGTGACGGTGGCGAGCTTACCGTGTGCCTTGTGGAACGCGACAAGTTTGCCGATATCGATGTCAGCCAAGCCGTCGCCGTAGGTGACGATGAAGGTGTCACCCTTCACGTGCTGCTCGACGCGCTTCACGCGGCCGCCGGTCATCGTGTCGACGCCTGTGTCGGCGAGCGTGACTTCGAAATCGAAGGGCTCGCTGTTGCCGTGGTACCACACCTGCCGACGGCCGCCGACGGCCACGGTGCAGTCCTGCGTCATCGCCTCGTAGTTGAGGAAGTAATCCTTGATCATGCTCCCCTTGTAGCCGAGGCAGAGCACGAAACGGTTCAGGCCGTGGTGGCCGAAGAGCCGCATGATGTGCCAGAGGAGCGGCCGGCTGCCCACCTCCACCATCGGCTTGGGGCGATACTCCGTCTCCTCGCGCATCCGCGCGCCCTGCCCACCGCAGAGAATGACGATGTCCATAGGGGCGAAATTCCTCTCTTAAAAGCCAAGTCTACCACGCGTTTTTCGAACGGTGCCCGTCCGCCGACCGCTAGTCAAAGCCCATCGTGAGAAGAGGGTTCGGTTGTCGTTCTTGGCGGTTGAAAAGAATCGGGCTGAGAGAGATACATGCGTTCACTTTCTGTGAATGCCGACGGCGTCCCCGGCTGCCGGGAGACCGCAAAACCATAGGCACGCTCAAGGCGTCGCCACCTCGATCCCTGAGGGCACCAACCGCGTGAAGTCGGCGGTGTTGTATGTGAGGATCCGATCGCAGCCGGCTCGCTCGGTGCAGCGCACGTGCAGGGCGTCGTAGATCGCCCCACTTGGCAGGCCCAGAGATGAGACGCGAGCGAGAGCCGCTTTGTAGTCGGCGGTCGAAAGTGGCACGACATCGAGGTGTTCGAGAAAATTCTCCTCGATCAGCCGGGCAGCCTCCGCCGACTGGATACGGCGGGCCAGCGGCAGGGCGGTGAGCGTGGCATAGCACTCGGCAAGCGCGTGGGTCGAGCAGACGGGCTTGGGACCGGTGCGGCGCGGCTGGATGAGCCGGGTGTAGCAAGCGAGCGCCGCCCTGTGATTCCGAAGCTGGTCGACAACCGCCGTCACGAGCGCGGAGGTGTCGAAAAAGACCTTCATCGCCGCGACCTGCCGGCGTGCCTGGCCTGTGACTCTCGCTCCTGCCGTACGAATGCCGCGATGTCGATATCGGCCTTCTGCGGCCCATGGTGAACGAGCACGCCCCCCTGGCTGACGAGCGCCGGCCCGCGGCCGGCGGGGCGGATGATCACGCCGGCCGCCGCCAGGCAAAGCCTCGCACGATCCGTTGGGTGACCGTCGCGGGAGGGCTGCCGCCTGGAGTGGACGTTGCTGACCGGGCGGCGATGCACGACTGGCTGCGGCAGCAGCGATGATCGCGATCGACACGAATCTGCTGATCTACGCCCATCGCGCGGCCACGGCCGAGCACCGCCGCGCCCGCCAGGCGATTGAGGCTGCGTTGAATGCACCCGGCGGCTGCGGCATCACCATGCCGAGCATTGCGGAGTTTTTCAGCGTCGTCACGCATCCAGCGGCAAGTGGCAAGCCGTCGTCACCTCGAGCAGCGGCCGATTTTCTGGCGTCGCTGAGGCAGGCGGGTGTCGAAGAACTTGTGCCCGGGCCAGGGTTTGCCTCCCGGCTCGTGCAGGTGGCCGCAGACTTGGGAGTGGCCGGAGCCAGAATCTTCGATTTGCAGATCGGCATCTGCGCCCTCGACGGCGGGGCCATCGAACTGTGGACCCACGATGGAAACTTCGTGAAGATACCTGGACTGGTGATCCGCGATCCTCTCACCCGCGACTGACCGGCGATGCCCCCATCCAAGCCCACGATCGGGATTCTCACCGGCGGCGGCGACTGTCCGGGGCTCAACGCCGTCATCCGGGCGGCCGTGAAGACCGCGCTCAAGCTCGGCTACGACTGCGTGGGGTTTCTGAAAGGCTACGAGGGGCTCGTGGATCCCGTGGCCTGGATGCCACTGGATCTTGCCAACACGGCCAACATCCTGCTCCAGGGCGGCACGATCCTTGGGTCTACCAACAAGGGGCGGTTCTCGGTGCTCGTGGGCGAGGGGGCCCGCGTGCAGATCGATCCTGAGCTGCTCGCTGCCGCGGGCGAGACGGTGCGGCAGCTCGGGATCTCGGGGCTCATCTGCATCGGCGGCGACGGTTCCCTCGCGATCGCCCAGCAGTTGCACGAGCACGGCATCCCAGTCGTCGGCGTGCCCAAGACGATCGACAACGACCTCGGCTGCACGGCGTTTACGTTTGGGTTCGATTCGGCCGTGGCCTGCGCCACCGACGCCCTCGACCGGCTCCATACCACCGCCGCCAGCCACGAGCGGATCATGGTGCTCGAGGTGATGGGCCGCCACGCCGGCTGGATCGCCCTCCATGCAGGCATCGCCGGCGGCGGCGACGTGATTCTGATCCCGGAGATTTCCTGGACGTTTGAGAACGTCTGCCAGAAGGTGCTCGACCGCGAGCGCGAAGGAAAACGCTTCACACTCATCGTCGTGGCCGAAGGGGCCCGGCTGCCAGACGGCGGCCTCGTGCACGACAGCGGGGGCAAGGCCGGGGCGTGGTCGGGCGTGGAGCGCCGGCAGGTAAAGCTCGGCGGCATCGGCGAGATCGTGGCGAATGAAGTGGCCGGCCGGCTGAAGCGCGAGGTGCGGGCGCTCGTGCTCGGCCACCTGCAGAGGGGCGGCACTCCTACGGCCTTTGATCGAGTGCTCGCCACGCAGTTTGGCGCCCATGCCGTGCGGCTCGTGCACGAAGGCCGGTTTGGGCAGATGGTGTGCTACCACCCGCCCGACATCGCGAGCGTGGCGATCTCCCAGGCGATCACAACGCCCGCCACTGTCGATCCCGCCCACTCGGCCGTGCAGGCGGCGCGCGCCCTCGGCATCGGCTTCGGCGACGGCGTCGACTCGAGCCCGTTTGCGTGAACGACATCGACGACCGGGACGGTCGCCCCACATGGGGCTTGCTGATCGACTTGGGGAATGGTCTGATTTTCGCAGCGCTGGTTGCGCTTCAGTACTTTCCGCAGGGACCGACGGGGGACGAGATTCATGGCAGCGCCAGAAAAGGCAGCCGGCCGCGTGGCCAGCGTGATGCAGGAAGACCGCGTGTTTCCGCCGCCGGCGGAGTTTTCGAAGCAGGCCCGGATCGGCTCGCTCGCCGACTATAAAAAGCTCTACGACGAGGCCGCCGCCGACCTTGAGGGCTTCTGGCACACCCGTGCCCAGGCCCTCCCGTGGATGAAGCCCTATTCGAAGGTGCTCCTCTGGGAGCCCCCCGTGGCCAAGTGGTTTGTCGATGGCCACACGAATGCCTCCGCCGCCTGCCTCGACCAGCACATCGCCGCCGGCAAGGGAAGCAAGACCGCGATGGTGTGGGTGGGTGAGCCTGTGGGCGAGCGACGCGAATACACCTACTCGCAGCTCCACGCGGAAGTCTGCAAGTGTGCCGGTGGGCTCGAGAAGCTCGGCGTGAAGCAGGGGGATGTCGTCTCGATCTACATGCCGATGACGCCCGAACTCGTGATCGCGATGCTGGCCTGCGCCCGGATCGGCGCCGTACATTCCGTGATCTTCGGCGGGTTTTCGAGCGAGGCGATCGCCGACCGCAACCACGACGCCCAGGCTGTGGCCGTGATCACTGCCGACGGCGGCTGGCGACGCGGGGCCCAACTGCCGCTCAAGAAAAACGTCGATGCAGCCCTCGCGTCGCCGTCGCATCCGCCCACGACCGTGAAGCACGTGATCGTGCTCAAGCGCACGGGGCAGCCGTGTGAGATGGTGCCGGGCCGCGACGTCTGGTGGCACGACCTCGTGGCCGGGATGCCCGCCGATAAGCCCCCGACGCCGATGGACTCCGAAGCCCCACTTTTCATCCTCTACACGAGCGGCTCCACTGGAAAGCCCAAGGGCATTAAGCACACCACGGCCGGCTACCTGCTCTGGGCCAAGACCACGGCCGAGTGGGTGTTTGACCTGCGGGAGGAAGACCTCTTCTGGTGCACCGCCGACTGCGGCTGGATCACCGGCCACAGCTACGTGACCTACGGCCCGCTCGCGGCCGGCGCGAGCATCCTGATTTACGAGGGGGCCCCGAACGCGCCGCACGAAGGCCGCTTCTGGGAGATCATTGAGCAGGAGAAGCCAACGATCTTCTACACGGCTCCCACGGCGATTCGCTCGTTCATGAAGTGGGGATTGCAGCACATCGAGGGCCGCGATCTTTCGAGCCTGCGGCTGCTCGGCAGCGTGGGCGAGGGCATCAATCCCGAGGCTTGGATGTGGTACCACGAGGTGATCGGCGGGAAGCGTTGCCCGATCGTGGATACGTGGTGGCAGACGGAGACGGGCGGGATCATGATGAGCCCGCTGCCGGGCTGCACGCCCACGAAGCCGGGCAGCTGCACGCTGCCGCTGCCGGGCGTCTGCCCCGAGATCGTGGACGCCGCCGGCGATGCCGTGGAGCCAGGCGAAGGCGGCTGGCTCGTGATGACGAAGCCCTGGCCGGGCATGCTCCGCGGCATCTGGGGCGACGACGAGCGCTTCCACGAGACTTACTGGTCGCGGGTGCCGGGCAAGTATCTGGCCGGCGACAACGCCCGCCAGGACAAGGACGGCTACTACTGGATCATGGGGCGGATCGACGACGTCTTGAATGTGGCCGGCCACCGGCTCTCCACGATCGAGATCGAAAGTGCGCTCGTGAGCCATCCGGCGGTGGCTGAAGCCGCGGCGGTGGGCCGGCCGCACGACGTGAAGGGGGAGGCCGTGGCCGTGTTCGTGACGCTCAAGAGCGGCGAGCCGAACGACGCCCTCAAGGATGCCCTCCGCAAGCACGTGCGGCACCAGATCGGGGCCCTGGCAGCCCCCGACGACATCCACTTCTCAGCGGCCCTGCCGAAGACGCGGAGCGGCAAGATCATGCGACGGCTCCTCCGCGACATCGCCGCCGGCCGCGAGACCGTGGGCGACACGACCACGCTCGAGGACTACACCGTGCTCGCGAAGCTCAGAGACGACGAGTAGATAAAAAAACCGGGCCGGCTTGCGCCGGCCCGGTTCGCTGCGTTATACGCAAGCCGGGAGGCCACTTAGGCCCCAAGCTTCTTGATCGTCTCGAGCATCGGGCCGACGACCGGGCCGAGCAGGTCCTTCACGCCCGGGATCGCCATCGCCGTGTCGATCACCTTCTGGAGAAGGCCCATGTTCTTCGAGACAAACTCGGCGAACGCCGTCTTGTTCTCCCCCTCGAGCTTGGCTGCCTCGCTCTGCACGCCGCTGAGCACGGGCCCGAGCTTTTCGAGCTCCGGGATCGCGGCCCGAGCCGTGTCCTCGTTCGTCACGCCGCCGAGGATCTTCGACAGGCCACCGAACAGGTCGGTGGAGTTCACGGCCAGCCGGGCCGCTTCCACGAACTTCGGATCGATCGAGATCGTTTCCGACACCGTGTCGATCAGCTTCTTGCCTTCGCGCTCGACCACCTCGGTGCGGTCGATCGTGATCGGGCCCTCCTTACGGACCTCCTCGATCATCACGCCGCCGTCTTCCTTGGCCATCTTGTCGCGGTTCATGAGGAACCACGCGCCGAGTGCCAGAAGCGGCAGCAGCACGAGCGGCAGCCACGCCGGGAAGCCCGACCGGGCCGGCTCTTCGTGACCACGGTGGCTCGAGGCCGGCGTCGGCTTGCCGCCGCCTGACACCGCGCCGAAGTCGCCGAGCGACAGGCCCGCGGGCAGCGCGTTCTTGATGTTGCCCGCCTGATCGGCGAACAGCCGCTGCAGGCCGGCCGCATCGGCCCGGCCGCCCGTGAACTGCTTGGCCACCATGCCGAGCACGATCGGGGCGAGATAGGCGAGCAGGCTGCGAGCGACACCCGGCTTCATGCCGAGGAAGCCGGCGAGCGTCTCCACCATCTTGCCCGTGGCGCTCGTGCCGAAGAGCGAGCCCAGGAGGCTCCCGCCTTGGTCGGCCATGCGCGAGGCGTTCGAGCCGCCGAGCATCCCGGCGAGGTTGCCGAGAGCGCCCAGGTCGAGGCCGCCGAGAGCCGAGGTGATCTGCGAGGCGCCGCTCTGGCTCGACGCGAGCTTGGCGAGGCCGCCGAGAAGTGCCGGCACGGCGGCCGACGTGGCCGAACGGGTTTGCGATTCATCGGCACCGATCAGCGAGCCGAGGCTGCCGAGCACTTGGCCCGTGAGTTGGTCCTTGACGAGATCGACGAGATTCATGGTCTGCTCCAGAAGAAGACTGTCGTGGCGGCCATCCCTGACCCCCGGAAAAACCCGGTTCAATCCGTCCGGGTGAGCCGTGTTCTTACCTGCTCGTGGAGGGCATCTCAAGCAGCCGGTACATTCGGAACACTTTGACGAACCGCCCGCCGACAGCCGTGCCCGAACTGCTCGCTCCGGCGGGAGACTGGGACTGCGCCCGAGCCGCCATTGAAAACGGGGCCGACGCGGTCTATTTCGGCCTGGAATGCGGGTTTAACGCTCGGGCCCGCGCGGCGAACTTCGCGCTCGCCGACCTGCCGCGGCTGATGGAGATGCTCCACCTCCGCGGCCTCAAGGGCTACGCCACGCTCAACACCCTCGTGTTCAGCGACGAATTGTCCGATTTCGCACAGGTGATCGAGGCAGTGGCGACGGCCGGCGTCGATGCCGTGCTCGTGCAGGACGTGGGTGCAGCGCAGTTCGTACGCCGCATCTGCCCCGATCTGCCGCTGCACGCCTCGACGCAGATGACCATGACGAGCGCCGAGACGATCGCGCTTGCCGAGAAGCTCGGCTGTGAGCGCGTCGTGCTCGCCCGGGAGCTCTCGATCGACGAGATCGTGGCGATCCGGCGGCAGACGACGATGCCGCTCGAGGTGTTCGTGCACGGTGCGCTCTGCGTGGCGTATTCGGGGCAGTGCCTCACGAGCGAGTCGCTCGGCGGGCGGAGTGCCAACCGCGGCCAGTGCGCCCAGGCCTGCCGGCTCCCCTACGATCTCGTCTGCGACGGGAAAGACGTCGATCTCGGGAACCAAAAATACCTGCTCTCGCCGCAGGACCTCGCCGCCTATGCCCTGGCTCCGGAGCTGATCGCCGCCGGCGTGGCGTCGTTCAAGATCGAGGGCCGCCTCAAGACGCCGGAATACGTCGCCAACATCACGCAGCACTACCGACGGGCGATCGATGCGGCCGTGGCCGCGCAGCCGGTCGTGTTTTCGCCGCGCGATGTCGAGGAGATGGAGCTCTCGTTCTCGCGTGGCTTCTCGCCCGGCTGGCTGAAGGGCTGCGACCACAAGATGCTGGTGCCCGCGACGACGAGCGCGAAGCGGGGCGTGCGGCTGGGCCGGATCGAGGCCGTGGGCCGCGGCCGCGTGACGGTGGAGCTTGCCGCGAGTGTGAAACGCGGCGACGGCGTGGCGTTCGACTGCGGAGCCACGAGCGACGATGCTCTCGGCGGCCGCGTGTACGAGGTGTTTCAGGCGGGGCGATCGCTCACCGAGCCGGTCGCGGCGGGGCGGGTGGAGCTGACGTTTGCCCGGGAGGCCTTCGACTTCGGCCGGCTCGCGCGGGGGCAGACCGTCTGGAAGACCGACGACCCCGAGCTCACGTCGCGGCTCCGCAAGACGTTTTCCGGTGAGGATCTGAGGCGGCGGCAGCCGATCGATCTTGCCGTGACTGCGGTGGTCGGGAAGCCGCTCGTGGTGCGGGCCACGCTCGCGAGCGGCGCGACGTGCGAAGTCGAGTCGGAGGAGCCGGCCGTCGAAGCGACGAAACATCCGCTCACCGAGGCAACGCTCCGCGAGCAGTTCGGACGGCTCGGCGGCAAGCCGTTCGAACTCTGCGGGCTCTCGGCGGAGATCGAGGGCCGCCCGATGCTGCCCCTGAGCGTGCTCGGCAAACTGCGGCACGCGCTGGTGGAGCGGATGAGTGAAGTCGCTCGCTCCGGTGTAAGACGGGCTGTAGCCTGTCACTCATACCGACAGGCTGAAGCCTGTCTTCCAACCGACCGACAGGCTTTAGCCCGTCTTACATATCTCGTCCGCTCGCTCGACCAGCTCCGAGCCCTGCTCGCCCTCGGCGAACGCTCCCTCTACGCCGACTTCGCCGATATCCGGCAGTATCGCGAGGCGCTCGATCTGGTCCACGCGGCCGGAGCCGTGCTCTATCCCGCGACGCCCCGGATCCAGAAGCCCGACGAGCTCGGCATCTTCGCGCTTCTGGCCAAGCAGGGGCCCGATGGCGTGCTCGTGCGCAACTACGCGGGGCTCACCTTTTTTCGCGACCGCGGCGTGCCCGTCGTGGCCGATTTTTCCTTCAACGTGACCAACGAACTCTCGGCCGAGTTTTTCCTGGGCGAGGGAGTGGAACGGGTGACGGCGTCATACGACATGAACCGCGAGCAACTGCTCGCCCTCGTGTCGGCGACGGAGCCCGAGTGGCTCGAGGTCGTGATCCACCAACGCATGCCGATGTTTCACATGGAGCACTGCGTGTTTTGCGCGGTGCTCTCGCCGGGCACCAACAAGACCAACTGCGGCCGCCCCTGCGACGACCACGTGGTCAAACTCCGCGATCGGATCGGCGTGGAGCATCCCCTCACAGCCGACGTGGGCTGCCGCAACACGCTCTTCAACGCCGTGCCGCAGAGCGCGGCCGAGGCCGTGCCGGCGTTGCTCGCCCGCGGCGTACGGCGGTTTCGCGTGGAGTTTCTCGAAGAGTCGGCCGACGAAATCGGCCGTGTGGTGCGGGCCTACCGCGACCTTCTGGCCGGCATGCTCACAGGCCGCGAGGTGTGGACGTTGCTCAAAGCCGCCAACCGCGTCGGGGTGACGCGAGGGACGCTCGAAGAACGCCGCAACCCACTCGCGATCATGTGAGCGCGGCAGGTTTCCCGGCCCGCGGATGCGGGCCGGGAAACCGCGCTTTCCGAAGGATTGCCCCGGGCTTGGGCGAGCAATTGCGGAGTACTCGCCCAAGCCGGTGGGGCACCCTTCTGGGGACCGATGTGTCGGAACGTCTGCGGGTGCCCACCATCGCCAGGAAGTGGCAACTTGTGTGCCAGATTGGATGAGATCGCCGCAAGCCGCGCCTGGCCCGGTGAACACGGCACTGCAGCCGAATGCGGATCTCCCTGCCCGCTCACTCCGCGCGCACTCCTTGTCGCGGAACTGAGCAGACCTGTAACACAGGCTAAAGCCTGTCTTACAATTACCAGTAGACGTAGTGCAGAAACTTCTCGCGGTCGGGCTTCGGCAGGGCGTCGACCTGCGGCACGACCCAGCGGTTTTCCTCGGTGTCGACGAGCATCTTGCCGTCGGCCCCGAAATCGACCGCCTGGCTCGCCGTCCAGCGGATCGTGAACGCCTGCCGGCCGACGTCGGTCTCCACGTCGAAATCGACGTAGCCGTGGGCGAGCTTCGCGTCGTGCACCCGTTCGATGAGTCGCACGAGTGACCTGCGCGCGAGCGCCGTGCGCACCACGCCCTGGCTCTCCGCCGGCCAGTCGTCCAGCCGCCGCAGCATCCCAATCTCGACCTCGTCGCCCGATTCGCCCCACCCGCGCACCGAGAGGTATTCGTCGGGATGCGTCGCGGGAAACGTCCGCACCACGAAGATACCGGCGGCGAGCGGAGCCCCGTTTTCGTGCAGTTCGATCCGCCCGTGCTGCCCGATCGTGAAGGTGTGGCGGGCCGCATCGAGCCAGCGGATGTCGCTCGCGCGGGGCTTGTCCGCAGCCGTGTCGTCGGCGGGCGTTTGCTCTTCCTGGGCGAGCAGCGTGTCGACCGTGGGCTGCTTCGAGACCTGCGTCTGGATGCGCACGAGCCGGGCATAGATGCCGTCGGCGGCGAGCAACTCGGCATGCGTGCCCTCCTCGACGAGCCGGCCGCGGTCGAAGGCGAGGATCCGGTCGGCGTTGCGCAGGGTGGAGAGCCGGTGGGCGATCGCGATCGTAGTGCGGCCCTTCACGAGCACGGAGAGCGCTTCCTGAATGCTCTTTTCCGCCTCGGCGTCGATATTGCTCGTGGCCTCGTCGAGCACGAGGATCCGGGGGTCGTAGAGTAGCGTGCGGCCAATCGAGAGCCGCTGCTTCTCGCCACCCGAGAGCCCCGCGCCGCGCTCGCCGAGCAGCGTTTCGTAGGCCAGCGGCTGGCGGCAGATGAAGTCGTGGGCGCCCGCAGCCTTCGCGGCGGCGAGGCCCTCTTCGATCGTCGACTGCGGCCGACCGTAGGCGAGGTTCTTCCAGATCGTGCCGCGAAACAGGAACGAATCCTGAAACACGATGCCGAGCCGTTCGCGCAGCTGCTTGGAGCACAGATCACGGATGTCGATTCCGTCGATCTCGATTCGCCCTTCCTGCACGTCGTAGAACCGGCCGAGCAGGTTCACGAGCGTCGTCTTGCCCGAGCCCGAGCGGCCCACAATGCCGACCATCTCGCCCGGAGCCACGTCGAACGACACGTCTTGGAGCACCGGCTGATTGCGGTCGTAGCCGAACGTGACGTTGTCGAAGCGGATCGCGCCCTGCGGGTCGCGCCACTCGACGGGCGTCGCCGTGTCTTCGATCGTGATCGGCGTGTCGAGCAGTTCGAGCACCCGCTGGCTACCCGAGAGAAAGCTCGTGAGCCAAGTCGTGAAGTTCGAGAGGGCGCCGAGCGGCGCGTAGAACATCGCCAGATACGCGAGGAACGCGATCAACTGCCCGAGCGTCATCTCGCCGCCGATCACGTCGCGGCCGCCCACATACCATACGATCAGGCCGCCCAGGCCAAACACGATCTGCATCGCGGCCGCGTAGGTGGCATTCGTCTGCTCCACCCACAGCCGCCAGCTGCCGAGGTGGTCGCTGGCCGCCTTGAAGCGGTCGCTTTCCCGCGGCTCCTGGGCGAAGGCCTTCACCACGCGGATGCCCGAGAGCATGCCATTTAAGGCCGACATCTGCTTGCTCGACGCGTCCCAGAGCCGGTAGTGCCGCGGATAGACGTGCTGCCAAAACACCCACGATCCGAGGATCACGAGCGGCACCGGGATGAGCGTGTAGAGCGCGAGCTTCGGATTGATCCACACGAGCATCGCCCCCACGCCCACGAGCTGCACGATCTGGAGGAGAAAGCCGCCCGTGAGCTGCTGCATGAGGCCGTGGAGCACCTCGCTGTCGTGGGCCACGCGGCTGATCATCGAGCCCACCTGGTGGCGGTCGTAGTAGGCCACGGAGAGGTTTTGCAGCTTCGCCACCATCTCGGCGCGGAGCGTGCCCGTGAGCCCCGTGCCGATCGCCGTGGCCAGCCGTCCCTTGATCATGCTCACGACCGAGAGCAGCACCCGCGAGAACGCGAGCGCGAGCACCACGACGAGCAGGGCCGTCTTGAAATCCGGCAGCGTGGCCGCGTCGCTCCCCGCGGCCGCGCTGCCGGAGAGGATGTTGTCGACCATGTATTGCTGGAGCTTGGGTGGCACGAGCTCCGCGATCACGCCGATGAACGTGAGCACGCAGAGCAGGATCGCCCCGCGGGTGTAGGGGGCGAGCAGTTCGCCCACGCGCTTGAGGATCCGGCCCTTCTGCATACAGCGGGGGCAGGCCTGATCTTTCGTCGTCAGCCGCAGGCGGCACGACGAGCACCGCGGCGGATCGAGCACCTCGTCGGCGGCGAGCAGCGGCGCCGACGCGTCGGGCCGCTCGAGCGCCCGGGCCACCTTGTGAAACCGCGTGGCCATCGCGTTGGAATAGCGGACGAGATCGGCCCAATCGCCGCCGACCTTCACCTGCAGCGTACCCCCGCCCACCCCGGCGGTGGTGCGCACCTGCTCGACGTCTGCCCGGGCGATCGTCCGGAGGGCGCGGCCGTCGGCCACGACACGGAGTTCATCCGGCGTCACGACGAGCCATTCGGGCGTCGGCAGGCCGTCGAGCGACACGTCGGTGTCGATCTCGAGGAGCGCGGCCGCTGGCATGGCACCCGCCGGGCGCGTATCCTGCTGGGCAGTCTCGGTCGCAGTGGCGATCGGAGTGTCTTTCTCGGCGGAGCGTTTCGAAATCAGGAGCCTGTCCATGGCGTACGGCAAGTATCGCAGGTTTGTTCGGTTCGTGGCGGGCGCCGCCCTGCTGGCCACTGGGCTGGTCGGGCGGGCCGACGAGCCCGGCTTCGAGCCCCTCTTCGACGGCAAGAGCCTTACCGGCTGGAAGGCCAACGAAAACGCCGAGAGCTGGAAGGTGGCCGACGGCCAGATCGTCTGCCACGGCCCGCGGAGCCACCTCTTCTACGTGGGCCCCGACGCCGAGCATCCGGCCGAGTTCAAAGACTTCCACTTCAAGGCCGAGGTGATGACGAAGCCCGGCTCCAACTCCGGCATCTTCTTTCACACGGCATTTCAGCCCGAAGGCTGGCCGGCCGCTGGCTACGAGATGCAGGTGAACAACTCCCAGAAGGATCCGGTGCGCACCGGCAGCATCTACAACGTCGTCAAGAACTTCACTCCCCCCGCCAACGACGACACCTGGTTCACCCAGGAGTTGATCGTGAAGGGCAAGGCAATGGCGGTGATCGTGGACGGCCGCGTGCTCTTCGAGTTCGTGGAGCCTGAGGGCGTCGCCGGCACCCGCAAGCTCTCCACCGGCACGTTCGCCCTCCAGGCCCACGACCCGGGCTCGGAAGTCCACTACAAGAACATCCGCGTGAAGCGGCTGTAGGACAGGCTTCAGCCTGTCATGCCCCACCCAGTTGATGCGCGCCGGCTCGGGGTCGCCCCTACCATCTCGCCGGACGCTCGCTGCGCCCATCCTGGGCTTCACTCGCTCGGATTTGCCTGCGCTCCGGCATCCTGCCTGCGCTGGTCAAATACGCCGGCTCAATGGTAGGGGACAACCCCGATCCTCCCCCTTTTCAGTTGTGGAGGCTTCGGGCTCCCCGTGTCCCGGAGACGGCGTAGCTGACCAGCGCAGCCATCTTCACGCGAACACCCGGCATCGTGCCGCTGTTCGCTTGGCGGGCCTCCGGCCCTGGCGTTCGCGTGTGGGAGCCGAGCTTTGCTCGGCGACCGTAAGCCGGCGCCGACGCCGGGACGGCGGCGACGGCGCGACATTCGCCAGGCGCAGCGCAGGCAAATCCGAGTGAGCCGTAGCCTGGAGGGCGGAGGCGAACGTCCGGCGAGGGGATTCGGGGAGCCCGAAGCCGGCGCGTCACTGTTAGGGGTGAATGGCCGGAAGCCCACGGCACTTCGTGTTGACGCGGCCTCGTCGCCGGCCGTATTTTCCAGGGTGAAAGCGAGGTGACTTCATGATCCAGTCCGCTATGCCCGCCGGGATTCGCGACGACATCACCCAGTGCATCGGCCGCACGCCGCTCGTGCGTTTGCGCCGCGTCACCGACGGCTGCGTGGCCACCGTCGTCGGCAAGATCGAAAACATGAATCCGCTCTGGAGCGTGAAGGACCGGATCGCCGTGGCGATGATCGATGCGGCCGAGGCGGCCGGGAAGATCGGTCAGGATACCGTCGTCATCGAGCCGACGAGCGGCAACACGGGGATCGGTTTGGCATACGTGTGTGCGGCGCGGGGTTACAAGCTGCGGGTCACGATGCCCGAGAGCATGAGCCTCGAGCGGCGGCGGATGCTGAAGGCGCTTGGCGCCGAGCTTGTGCTCACGCCGGCCGCCGAGGGCATGCCCGGCGCCGTGCGGCATGCGGAGGAGATCAGCACGTCGAGCACGCAGTTTTTCATGCCGCAGCAGTTCAAGAACCCGGCCAATCCCGACATCCACCGCCGCACCACGGCCGAGGAGATCTGGGCCGACACTGAGGGGCAGGTCGATATCCTCGTGTGCGGCGTGGGCACTGGCGGCACGATCACGGGCTGCGGCGAGGTGCTCAAGGCGAAGAAGCCGGAGCTCAAGGTGGTGGCCGTCGAGCCGCTGAACAGCCCCGTGATCTCGCAGAAGCTTTCCGGCGAGCCGATCAAGCCGGGGCGGCACACGATTCAGGGCATCGGGGCGGGGTTCATCCCGGAGATCTTGAACCTCGACATCATCGACGAAGTGATCAAGGTCGACGACGAAGACGCGATGGAGACGGCTCGCCAGATGGCCAAGCGCGAGGGGCTGATGTGTGGCATCAGCTGCGGCGCCGCGGCGTGGGGTGCGCTCCAGGTGGCGAAGCGGCCCGAGAACGCCGGCAAGATGATCGTGGTGGTGCTGCCGGATCTGGGCGAGCGCTATCTCTCGACTCGCTTGTTCCCGGAGTAGCCTTCGGCAACCGGGACGGTTACCGCGCGCATGGGTCAGGCCCGGAGGGCCGGGTGAGCACCAGCCGACGGAGGTCGGCCAAGGCAAGTTCGGCACGATGCCGAGACTTGCCGTGAAAAGGCAGCGGTCGGACAGGTTCACCCTGTGCGCTGCTGCCGGAACAGCCAGTCGAGGACGGCCGGATCGCGGTAGGCGGGCGTCCACGAATCGTGGCCCACGCCGGGGAGCTCCGAATACTTCGGGCTGCCGCCGGCGGCCCTGACCGCGGCGATCATGGTCCGCGACCGCTCCACCGGCACCACTGTGTCGGCATCGCCGTGGAAGCACCAGATCGGCATTCCGGCCAGCCGTAACGCCGTGGCCTCGTCGCCCCCGCCGCAGATCGGCAGGATCGCCGCAAACCGCTCCGGCTGCCGAGCTGCGAGGTCCCATGTGCCATAGCCGCCCATCGAGAGCCCCGTGAGATAGATGCGGGCTGGATCGACCGCATCGCGGGACGACACCGCCTGAATCGCCGCGACCGTGGCGAGCATGTCGGTCGTGGGCGGGCCCTGGGGCAGGCTCGTCTTGTCGGCCCACGACACATCGACCCAGCGCTCGCCCTCACGGCACTGCGGCGCGAGCAGGAAGCAGGGATGCCGCTCGCGGAGCGCGGGCTCGGCCAGCCACGTGGGCAGATACTTGAGCTGCTTCTCGTTGTCGCGGCCGCGTTCGCCGGCTCCGTGCAGAAACACGACGAGCGGATACCGCTCGCCCGCCACCGGAGCAGCCGGCGCGAGCAGCCGGTAGCGAAACTCCACATCCTGGCCCGCCTCGGTGACGCTGATGCTTCCCGTGGCGAAGGGCTCCATCTCAGCCCTCTCCGGCGTCGCCGAGCGCGAGCTTCACGCGCCGCGGCATCGCCATCCGGCCGAAGAGCCCGACGGCGCCTTTCGGCAGCCCCAGAAACTCGAGCCGCTCGAACCACTGCGGCACCTCCGCCGCGAGCTTGCCGACCGCCGTGCCGCGGAGATCGAGCGAGCGCAGATTTTTCAGCTCCTTGAGCTGGAGCAGCCCTTCGTCGGTGAGCGAGCCCCCGGCGAGGTCGAGCACCGCGAGATCCTTGAGCGAGGCTGCGCGAAAGCCAAGCAGAATCGCAAACACGTCGTCGGCGGCCGGGCACTGCAGCCGCACCGTCACGAGCTTGTCGGCCACGCGGCCGAAGTCGTCGCCGAAGCTGCTCTCGAGCCACTCGGCCTCTTCCATCTCCACCTCGCCGCCGCGCTCGATCGTCTCGGTGACGACCTCCTGCTGCTCGGCGTAGGCTTCGATCTTCGAGGCGAGCCACTCGAGCTTGCCCGCCTTGAACTTTACGTAATCGTTGGCTTCGTCAAACGCTTTCTGTAGCCGCATGAATGCGGCCGCGTCGCCACCGCGATCGGGATGGGCCGTGCGGGCCTTCGCCAGATAAGCCTGCTTCACATCCTCCGCTGTGACCGGCGGCAGGAGCCCCAGGATCGAGATGCATTCTGGAACGGTGCGGTCGGCAGGTTTGGGGCTCGGCTTCGGCGGGAGCGACGACATGCCGAGGAGCCTAAACCACGCGGGCTGGGTTTGCCACGGTTTGCCAAGGTTTCGCCGGGTTTTTCCCGGGGCTCGAGTCGCCTTGCCCCGTCGGCGGCGATTTCCTACCTTGCCGCCTCCCGAGATCGGCCAAGGAGGGCTTTTCAATGCAGTGGCTCGGACAGACGCTCGCTCGCGTGCGCGCGGGCCTCGTGCCCCGGAGCGGATCGCTCCGCGAGGTGGCGGCCCTCGTGGGAATCGTGGTGGCCTGCCTCGGCTGGAGGCTTCTGGCGGGAGGCGCTGCGGCCGACGCCGCCCCCAAGCAGCCGGCCCGAGCCGCCACGTCGGGCACGGCGGCGACCGCCTCAGCGGCATCTGCCCCTGAAAAACTTATGGCGATGGTCAACGGCGTGGAGATCGGCGAACGGGCGCTGAGCGCGGAGTGTCTCGCACGGCACGGCGCGGGCGTCGTCGAGACCCTCGTCAACAAGGCGATCATCGACCAGGCCTGCCGCCAGCAGGGGGTGGCGATCACGCAACAGGATGTCGATGCCGAGATCGACGCGATGTCGCGGCGGTTCAGCGTGCCGCGTGACAAGTGGATCGAACTCATCCAGCAGGAGCGGGGAGTCTCGCCGCAGCAATACGCCGATGAGATCGTCTGGCCGATGCTCGCGCTGCGCAGGCTCGCTCATGCCACGATCGAGCCCTCCGCCGACGAGGTGAGCAAGGCCTTCGAAAACCAGTTTGGCGGCACCGTGAAGGCCCGGATCATCGTCGTGAAGTCGCGGCAGGAAGCCGAGCAGGTGCGGGCCAAAGCGGTGGGTGCGCCCGACGAGTTCGGGGCGCTCGCCCGCCAGCACTCCGTCGACGTGGGCAGCGCGAGCGCGAATGGCTGGGTGCAGCCGATCCGCAGGCATTCCGGGGAGCCCGCATTCGAGGCGATCGTGTTCGGCCTCGCCCAGGGAGAGATTTCACCGGTGGCCCAGGTGGCCGACCAGTTCATTCTCGTGAAGTGCGAAGGGCACCTGCCTGCCGCCGACGTGAAGCTCGACGACGTGAAGCCGCGGCTCGCCGAGGAACTGCGCGAGAAGAAGAGCCGGGTGGCCTCGAGCGAGGTGTTTCGCACGCTGCAGGCGGCGGCGAAAGTCGAGAACGTGATGAACGACCCGGCAAGGGCGGCCGCCCAGCCGGGCGTGGCGGCGGTGGTGAACGGGCAGGCGATCCCGCTCGACGCCGTCCGCCAGACGTGCGTCGACAGGCACGGTGCCGAGGTGCTCGAGATTCTCATCACCCGGGCCCTGCTCGGGCAGGCCCTCGAACGCGCGAGCCAGCAGGTGGCCCAGGCCGACATCGACGCCGAGATCGCCCGCGCCGCCGACCTGATGGGGTTTCGCAAGCCCGACGGCTCGATCGACACGGCAGGCTGGCTCGAACGCGTGACCCGTGAGCAAAAGGTGCCGATGCGACATTACATCGAGGACATCGTGCAGCCGACGGTGGCCCTCAAGAAGCTCGTGGGCAAGGTGGCCGTGACACAGGAAGACCTCGACAAGGCCTACGCGGCGACGTTCGGCCCGCGGGCCCGCTGTCGTGTGATCGTGCTCGACAACCAGCGCCGTGCGCAGGAGGTCTGGCAGCTGGCCCGGCAAAACGCGACGGCCGACGCGATCGGCGAGCTCGCGGAAAAATACTCGGTCGATCCCACGAGCCGCACGCTCCGCGGAGAGGTGCCGCCGATCCAGCGGCATGGCGGCCAGCCGGCGCTCGAGCGCGAGGCTTTTGCCCTCCAGCCGGGCGAGCTGTCGGGCGTGGTGCAGATCGCCGACCGGTTCATCGTGCTTTTCTGTGAAGGCTACACGCAGCCGGCCGCGGTGAACCTCGCCGAGGTGCGCGACGAGCTCTACGACGACATCTTCGAGAAGAAGCAACGCATCGAGATGGCCCGCGCCTTCTCGCACCTGCGCGAGGCCGCCACGATCGACAACTTCCTGGCCGGCACGAGCCAGTCGCCCCCCGCTGCTTCCGCGGCCCGCGCCGGCACGCTCCCGAAGTCGTCGATCTCGCAGCGCGAAGCCGACGAGCTCGCCATGCCGCGGGCAGGCAGTCGCCGGGCTTCCGCGGCGGGCTCGGGCGTGGTGCCGGCGTCGCTCGACGCACCGGGCGGCCCGGCCCCGCAGGCTCGGTAGCGAGGTCACGTGGCGGGGCTGTAGAATCGTGGCTTCCCCGGAAGCCCATGCGACATGCAGCCCACCGACCAGCCAGCCGTGCAGCCTCAGGTGCCCGATCCCACGGAAACGGCCGACGGGCCAGCCGAGGGGGAGAAGCCATTCGAGTTTCGCGTTGCAGACCGGATCTCGCAACTGCCCCCCTACCTGTTTGCCCGCATCAATCAGGCCACCTACCAGCGGCGGCGGGCCGGGCACGACATCATCGACATGAGCATGGGGAATCCCTCTGATCCCCCGGCCCAGTTCGTGATCGACAAGCTCGCCGAGGCGGCCAACGACCCCCGCAACCACGGCTACGCCCCCGCCCTCGGCATCATGAGCCTGCGGCGCGAGGTGGCATCGCGATATCTGAAGAAGTGGGGCGTGCGACTCGATCCGGAGAGCGAGGTGATCTCCACGCTCGGCTCCAAGGAAGGCTTCGGCCACCTCTGCCTGGCGATCATTGGGCCGGGCGACAGCGTCGTGGTGCCCGCGCCGTCGTACCCAGCCCACGTCTACGGCGTGGCGCTGGCGTCGGGCAAGGCGATCCTCATCGACACCACCGACCCCGACCGCTATCTCGCCGACATCGCCCGCACCTGCGAGCGGGAGAAGCCGAAGATGGTGATCGTGAACTTCCCCCACAATCCCACGGCCACGGTGGTGGGGCCCGATTTTTACGTCGAGGTGGTGAAGCTCGCCAGCCGCTACGGCTTCATGCTCGTGTCGGATCTCGCCTACGCCGACGTGACATTCGACGGCTACGAGACGCCGAGCATTCTCTCCGTCGACGGAGCGAAGCGGCTGGCCGTCGAGTTCACGACGATGAGCAAGGGCTTCAACATGGCCGGCTGGCGGGTGGGCTTCTGCGCCGGCAACCGCGACATCGTGCGGGCCCTGGGCACGATCAAGACGTATTACGACTACGGCATGTTTCGCCCGATTCAGATCGCCGCGATCATGGCCCTGCGGAACGGCGAGGCCGATGTGACGGCCCAGGCGAAGGTGTACGAGAAGCGGCGCGACGTGCTCTGCGAGGGCCTGGCCCGCGTCGGCTGGCCCGTGACGGTGCCGAAGGCGAGCATGTTCGTGTGGGCGAAGATCCCCGAGCCGTTCGCGAGCCGGATGTCGAGCATGGATTTCGCGGCGATGCTGCTCGAAAAGGCCGACGTGGCCGTGAGCCCGGGCGGCGGCTTTGGCGTCGCCGGCGAGGGCCATGTGCGGCTCGCACTCATCGAAAACGAGAATCGCCTCCGCCAGGCGGTGCGGCAGATCGGCCGCGCCTTGAGCGAAGAGCTGAAAGTCGCAGCGACAGCCTAGCGAAGCCGGCTGCCTTCACGGCACGTCTCGACATCGTGTCGAACGTGCCTTGGCCGACATCCGTCGGCTGGTGGTGACCCGGCCGGCTACCTTCACGGCACGTCTCGACATCGTGTCGAACATGCCTTGGCCGACGTCCGTCGGCTGGTGGTGACCCGGCCCTCCGGGCCTGGCGCTAGGGTGCCCGTCCTACTCCTCGAGTTCGGGGAGGACGGCTTCGGTGGCGGCGGCTTCGCGGAGCTTTTCGAGGGCTTTGGCCTCGATCTGACGCACCCGTTCCTTCGTCACGCCCAGGGCCGAGCCGACTTCCTTCAGGGTCTGCGGCTCGTGCTCGTGGTCGAGCCCGTAGCGGCGGATGATGATCGTCTGCTCGCGGGTGTCGAGCCGGTTGAGGAACTTGCCCACCTGCTGCAGGCGGTCGCTCTCGGCGATCCGTTGCTGATACTCGTCGGTCCGCACATCCGTCGCCGACTGCAGCATGTCCATGTCGGCCGCCCGAAACCGGTCTCGACGCTTGTGCTCGTCGGGGATCGTGCGGGCGTAATTCTTCATGATCGCCCACGAGGCGTAGGTGCTGAACTTGTTGCCCCGGGCGTAGTCAAACTTCTCGACGGCCCGGATGAGCGACATGTTGCCGTCGCTCACGAGGTCGAAGAAGGCGTCGCCCGGCGCCACACGCCGCTTCGCGATCGAGACCACGAGCCGGAGATTGGATCGCACGAGCCGGTTTTTGAGGGCCACGATCTCGGCATAGATCTTGTCGATCTGGTCCATCAACCGGGTGCTCGGATGCTCCGGGTCGAGCTGCTCGCGGAGTTGCGAGGCCTTGTGCTTGAGGTAGTTGAACTTCCTGAACAGCCACACCTCCTGCTCCCGCGTGAGCAGCGGCACTTCGTAGAGGCTCGCGAGGTAGGCCGGCAGGCCGGAGGGACGCCGCACCTTCTTCACGGGGTCGTGCTCGCCGGGAAACGGCTGATTGACCACCTGCTCGGCGCTCTTCCGCGCGAACAGGGCGTTGGGAATGTAATCGAGCGGCAGGTGCATCACATGCTCCGCCCGTTGGGCGAGGATCACCCGATAGATGCTGGCCTTCGACCGCCGATACCGGGCGGCGATCGATTCGACCGGTTCGCCCTGGGCGTAGAAGTGGTAGATCCGCTCGCAGGTCTCGGGCCGGAGGCGGCCGTCGCTCGGGCCAAACACCGCCGCATCGGGGTGGTCGTGGTCGTGCTGCTTGATCGTGTAGCGGATCGTCTCGATGCTGCGATGCAGCCGCACGGCGATGCGGCGATGCACGTCGGCCGGACAGGCCCCCGCGGTGGCGAGCCTGCGGGCCCAGGCAATGATCCGGTCGTGCTCGTCGTTCGAGAGCTGGCTGAAACGTGCCCCTCGCTCGATACGGCTTGGATTGGTGGCGATGAACCGCTCCACCGCACTCGCCAAAAAGCCGACCCGCTTCCGGCCGCCGACCTCGTAGCGCTGGGCGACGAGACCGTGCTCACGCCAACGGGAGATCGTCTTCGTGGAGACGTTGAACCGCTTCGCCAAATCCTCGATCGACAGCACCTCTTCGTGTGCGAGGGGGCTGGCGGGCGATGCAGGATTGGTCAGCGCCTGGGCATGCTCTGCCGTGGCGTGATCGTTTGACAAAAATGACATGAAGGGGCCCGTCGAGTTGGAACGCATGACTTTTCTCCCTGCCGGCAATCCTTTGCCGGCTGTGTTGTGTTGCTCGGAGCGAAACGACGCCTCGGAACCACTGTCCGCGCTCGAAGGGGCTTCCTGGCCCCCTGATCACCCATGCCCGGGACGCGAGAGTTATACGAGCGTCTGCCGCGGGTGGTTCATCAACGCGTTTCGATTCTTGAATGTTTTTGGAGGCCTCCATGCAACCGGCCTGCGGCCCGGGCCGCGCAACTCCTTGGCACTGCTTGGCTTGTGCAGGCTCGACGGCCTTGACTCCGTCGCACAGGCGAGTCTTCCTGATCCGTAAACCTAAGCATTGGAGCGATTTCCTCACAGGAGACACTTGGTGTTCGTGGCCCAAAGAGCCGAAAACCCTCCAAGGAGCGGGGGGACTTTGGGAGGAGGCAGGCATGAATCGGGCAGCATTTCTCGGGGCCGTGTTGGCGGGGCTGGCGTGGGCCGGCGATGGCGTGGCTTCCAGCGACGAGGCCGTGCCCGAACAGCCCCCGGCCGTGCGGCGAGTCGCCATGACGCTCACTGCCGAGGGGCAGTTGTTTGGCCCGGTGACGGGAGCCGCGGAGCCGGCCCGCCAGCCGATCGCCATGAACGGCGTGTTTCAGTTCGACGAAGAGGTGCGCCCTTTGGCGGCGGAAGCCGTCGCGGTGCGGCGGTATGTGCGGGCCGAGGCGACGATCGAAGCCGACGATGCCGAGCAGAGGCTTACGCTCGCCGCCGACGCCCGCGAGGTGTCGATGGCCCGACTGGGAACCACGCCCCTGCCCTACCTGGCCACTGCCTATCTCTCGCGGGATGAACTCGAGCTGCTGGAGACGCCGTTCGACTCGGTCCTGCTCGAAGACCTGCTCCCTGGCCGCGCGGTCGCGAGCGACGATCACTGGCCGCTTGCCGGCGACCTGGCCGCGGGCCTGCTGGCGATCGACACGGTCGAGACCGGCGTGCTCGAGGCGCGCATCGTCGAGATCGTCGACGGGGTGGCCCGCATCACGCTCGCCGGCGCGGTGGACGGCGCCGTCGACGGCGTGCCCACGCACGTGGTCGTGGACGGTGCGTTCACCGTGGCCGCAGAACCCGACGAAGACGGCTTCATGCTGGTGGGCGACGTGAAGCGGGTCGATGCCACCGTGAAGGAAAATCGGCAGGCGAGCCACGTGGCGGCCGGATTCGAAATCGAGGCCACGATCGCGATCACCCGCGCACCGGCCACCGATACACCGATCGATGGTGCGGACGCCGCCGACCAAACACCGGCCCGCGTCGTCCGCCGGCACGGCCCCGGGAAGCCCGGCAGAGTGTGGTATCGCGATCCGGAAGGCCGCTACGATCTCGTGCACGATTCCGGCTGGCGAGTGGTTGAAGAGGATGCCGGGGGCGTCGTGCTGCGGCTGCTCGACCTCGGCGCGCTCGTCGCCCAGTGTTCGATCACGGCGCTGCCGCGGTCGGAGGATGCCGCGCCGCCGACCGTCGCGGAGGTGAAGAAGCATGTCGAGCAGTCGCTCTCCGGGCAGTTCAGGCGGTTCGACGCGACGAACGAGACAACGCGCGAGGACGACGGCGTGCGGGTCGTTCGGGTGGCATCGGAAGGCAGCGCCGAGGGGCTGCCGTTTCGTTGGGTGCACTACGTGCTCACCGACGGCGAGGGCCGCCGCGTGAACGTGGCGTTCATGTACGAAGCGTCGCTCGAGAAGCGGTTTGCCGACGCCGACGCCCGGCTCGTGGCCGGCCTCGGCTTCCTGGCCGAACCCCACCGTGAGGCCCGCCTGCCACGAAAAACCGACATGCCTTGACGCCTCCCCCGGCGGGCAGGAATATGGTGGCACTTTCCCGGGGAACTGCGGCCCTCCACGTCGGCGGCCGCCCGGGAAGCCGCGCGAGGAGCTGTGCTGTTGGCAAGTGCCGAGGCCACGACTGCATCCCCGCCGCCGGCGAGCAGTCAGTGACCGGAGGCGCGAGCCATAGACAAGCAGCATCGCATCAATGAGCAGATCCGGATCACTCCGATCCGGGTGATATCGGCCGAGGGCGGCCAACTCGGCATCATCCCGACCGAGGAGGCGCTCTCGATCGCGCGGGAAGCCGGGCTCGACCTCGTGGAGGTGGCTCCCAACGAGAAGCCGCCCGTCTGCCGGATCATGGACTTCGGCAAGTTCAAATACCAGCAAAAGAAGAAGCAGCACAAGACACACGTTCACCAAACGAAGATCAAGGAGATCCGCCTCCGCCCCAAGACGGGCGATCACGACATCGAGTTCAAGGTGAATCAGGCCAAAGGCTTCCTGCAGCACAAGGACAAGGTGATCGTGTCGGTCGTGTTTCGCGGCCGCGAACTGGCCCACATCGACGAAGGGCAGCGGGTGATGAAAAACATCCTCGTGCAGCTCGACCCGGTGGGCAAAGTCGATTCCCCGCCGCAGCAAATGGGCCGCCGGCTGGTGTGCACACTGTCGCCCAAGTAACGTTCTCTGTTCCTCGAATCACAGGAGTTTCCCATGCCGAAGCAGAAGACCCACAAGGGCGTGAAGAAGCGTTTTCGGGCCACTGCCACCGGCAAGGTGAAGCACCGCCGCGCCGGCACGAGCCACCTCCAAGTCCGGCTCACGGCCAAGCGCAAGCGCGACCTCCGCGGCACCGGCGTGCTCGCGAAGTCAGACACCCCGAAGATCCTCGAAGCGCTCGCGCACAACAGCTACTGAGCCGCGTATCGTGGATTGGTCGGTGCCGGCTCGGGGTCGCCCCTGCCATCTCGCCGGACGTTCGCCTTCGCCCTCCAGGCTACGGCTCACTCGGATTTGCCTGCGCTCCGGCATCCATGCCTACGCTGGTCAAATACGCCGTCTCAATGGTAGGGGACAACCCCGATCCTCCCATTCCAGTTGAGGAGGCTTCGGGCTCCCCGTGTCCCGGTCGCCGGCGTTACTCACCAGCGAAGCCAGGATGGCGCAGCGTCAGTGAGTCCGAGTGAACGGAGCCCACGGATGGGCGCAGTGAACGTCCGGCGACGGGATGCGGGGAGCCCGAAGCCGGCGTTTGCCAATGAACGCTGAGATTCAAGAGAACCGTCTCTCCGGGGCGCGTCGCCTGCTGCCCGATAGCTACGCGGGCGGGAATTCGGGCTGCCCTTGCATTTCGGCGGGTTTGGGCGAAAGTAAGGGGCTTCCCGGATTCACGAAGGCAGAGAGTCATGCGTACCAAGAGTGTCGTCCCCCGGCTGCGGGCCAAGAAGCGGCTGTTCAAGCGGGTGAAGGGTTCGGTGGGCGGCCGTCGTCGGCTGCTCCGCACGGCCAAGGAATCGATCATCCGCGCCGGTGTCTACGCTCGCCGCGATCGGCGGCGCAAGAAGCGCGACTTCCGCCGGCTGTGGATCGTGCGGATCAATGCGGCGGTCCGGGAACGGGGCATCCGCTACAGCCAGTTCATCGCGGGCCTCGAGAAGATCGGCAGCGAACTCGACCGGCGCACCCTCGCCGAGATGGCCGTGCTCGACCCCACCGGCTTCGACGCCGTCGTGGAGCAGGTGCGGAAGGCGCTTGGCCTGCCGGAGCCGGCCGCGGTCGCGTAAGGCAGTGTCCACGGTCGCGCTCGATTCGTTCGTGGCCGAACTCGACCGCCTTCGGGCAGACGCGGTCGCAATGCTGTCGATGGCCGGCGATGCCGAAGCCGTGGAGCGGGCGCGGGTCGAATTTCTCGGTGCCAAGAGCGGGCGGCTGAAGGCGATTCAGAAACTGCTCGGCGGCTTGGCCGGGCCCGACAAGCCGGCCGGCGGCAAGCACTTCAACGAGGCGAAAGAGGCCGTCAGCGCGGCGCTCGAGGCGGCTCAGGCCCGCGTGGCGGGGGCGGCCGCAGCCGTCGAGGCGGTCGACGTGACGCTGCCGGGTGAGCCGGTGCGGCTCGGGCATCTGCATCCGATCACGCAGACGATCCGGCGCGTGCAGGAGATCATGGGGCGGCTCGGATTCGAGAGCGTCGACGGACCCGAAGTCGAAGACCAGTGGCACAACTTCGACGCCCTGGCGATCGGGCCCGAGCATCCGGCCCGCGATCCACTCGACAATTTCTATCTCGCGGTCGCCCGCGGGGCCGATCCCCTGCTCCTGCGGTCGCAGACGAGCACGGTGCAGATCCGCGTGATGGAGCGGCGGAAGCCTCCGCTGCGGATCGTGTCGCTCGGCCGGGTCTACCGGCCCGACACGGCCGATGCCACGCACTATCCGATGTTTCACCAGGTCGAGGGCTTGTTCATCGAGCCGGGCACGACGATGGCCCACCTCAAGAGCGTGCTGCGGCTGTTTGCTTCGAGCTTCCTTGGTGGCGACGTGCACGTGCGGTTTCGGCCGTCGTTCTTTCCGTTCACCGAGCCGAGCGTGGAGGTGGACATGGAGTGGGGCGGACGCTGGATCGAGATGGGCGGTGCCGGCATGGTGGATCCGGCGGTGCTCGCAGCCGTGGGCTACGACCCCGACGAGGTTTCGGGCTTCGCCTTCGGGCTGGGCGTCGAACGGATCGCCGCCCGCCGCTACGGTGTCGCCGACATCCGCGACTTCTACCGCAACGACGTCAGGTTTCTGGAGCAGTTCTGACGCCATGATCATCTCCCTCAACTGGCTGGCGGATTACGTGCAGATTCAGGCGCCGACCGAGGCGCTTGTGGAGCGGCTCCTCATGGCGGGGCTTAATCATGAGTCGACCGAGACGGTCGGGGCCGATACGGCCGTCGATATCGAGGTGACGAGCAACCGCCCCGATTGCCTCGGGCACATCGGTGTGGCCCGGGAGGCGGCGCTGTTGTTCGCCCGCCCGCTCCACGTGCCCGACCCGCGGCCGCTCGAAGGCGCGGGCCGGGCCGCCGAGAGCGTGGCCGTCGAGATCCATTCTCCAGACGTGTGCCCCTTCTATTCGGCCCGCGTGATCCGGGGCGTCCGGATCGGCCCGAGCCCGCAGTGGCTCATCGACCGGCTGGCGACGGTGGGCATCGAGAGCGTGAACAATGTCGTCGACGTGACAAACTACGTGATGCTCGAGTGCGGTCAGCCGCTCCATGCCTTTGATCTGGCGAAGCTGCGCGGAGGCCGGATCGTCGTCCGCCGGGCGGTCGACGGCGAGCAGTTCACGGCGATCAATCACAAGACATATGCGCTCACGGGCCAGATGTGCGTGATCGCCGATGCCGAGCGGCCCGTGGCGCTCGCGGGTGTGATGGGAGGTGCCGACTCGGAGATTTCCGTCGACACGACAGATGTGCTCCTCGAGTCGGCGCAGTTCGCGCCGCTCGCCGTCCGGGCCGCCGCCCGCGGGCTCGTGCTGCAAAGTGCGTCGTCGTATCGCTTCGAACGCACGCCCGATCCGGCTGCGGTGGCATGGGCGAGCCGCAGGGCGGCCGCGCTGATTCTCGACACCGCCGGGGGAACGCTCGAGCAGGGCGTGGCGACGGCGGGCGCGCTCGCCGGCACGCAGGCCACGATTCCCTTGCAGCCCGGCCGCGTGGCCGAGGTGCTCGGCATCGACATTCCTGCGGCGCGGCAGCATGCGATTCTCGCGGGGCTTGGATTCGTCGACACCAGCCGCGGCGGTCCGACCCGCGAGCCCGGCCTGTGGCTGGCCCCCACGTGGCGGCGCGACGTGTTTCGCGAGATCGACCTTGTCGAGGAGATCGGCCGCATCGAAGGCTACGACCGTGTGCCGGAAGACCGCTCGATCACCGCGCGGCCGATCGAGCTTTCAACACGTGAGGTGACGATTCGCACCGCATCGAGCACATTCGTCGCAGCTGGATTCTGCGAGGCGTTGACGCGAAGCGTGGTCAGCGAAACCCTCGAAGCCACCGCCAGCCCGTGGGGCGGATCGACGCCGCTCGTGGTGCAGCCGGCGCTCGTGCGCGGGGCCGACCGGCTGCGGCGCACGCTGCTGCCGAGCCTCGTCGAGGCGCGGTCAGGCAATCTGGCCGTGGGCGCTCCGCATGGCGAGCTCTTCGAAGTGGCGCGGGCGTACGTGGCCCGTGCCCAGGCCGGCGGCGAGCATGAGTCGCCCGTGGAGGAGCCGCTGCTGGCGGCCTTCGTGACCGGCGGGGGCTTCTTTGCAGCGAAGGGCGTCGTCGAGGCCGTGCTCGATCGGCTGGGCGTCTTGCGAGCCGGCGGCACGATCGCGTGCCGACCAGTCGAACTCGATCTGTTCACCCGGGGACGAGCCGCCGAATTCGTGCTCGCCCGCGGCGCGGAAGCTCCGCAACGGATTGCCGTGATCGGCGAGGTGTCTCCAGCCGTGCGCGCGGCTGCGGGCATCACAGGCACCGTCACCGGTGGCGAAATCCGGCTCGACAGGCTCGAGTTCGCGGTAAACGCCGACCGCACGCTGCGCCGGCCGAGCGACTATCCCGCCGTGGAACGCGACGTGAACCTCGTCGTAGCCGACACCGTGCCCTGGGCCGACATCGCCGCGGCGATTCGTGCCGCTGCGGGGCCCATGCTCGAGCAGTGTCGGATCGTGCAGGTCTGGCAGGATGCCGAACGGCTCGGCGCGGGCAAGAAGAGTGTCGTCGTCACGCTCCGGCTCCGTAGCGATCACGGCACGCTCTCCGGCGAGGAAGCCCAGCGCCTCGTGCACGCTGTGATCGAAGCCTGCCGTCAGGCCGTCGGCGCCACGCTCCGCGCGTAGGGTGGGGCGACCGTCCCGGTCGCCGTTGGCAAGCGAGACGCTTGCCCCACGTATTACCTGTCCGCGTAGACCCGCGTGATCTCTTCTTTCGTGATCGGCGCCGGGTGGTCGTCGCTCGTGAGCTGCACCTGCACCCGCTGGTCGCCGGCACGATGGCCGCGCACTCGAATCCGAAAGACGGCTTCTTCCGTGGGAGCCAGCCGTGCGAGCGGTTCGAAACTGACGGTGAGATTGTCGATGCGGTGGGCGGCCGGGCCCTTTGCCTCCACGGGTTCCATCTCGCCGAGAATCGTGGCAGAGAGCCGCACGCCGCTGGCTGCCTTCGTGCCCTGGTTGCCGACGCGGATCACGTATTCGGTGAGGCCCGCGACCTCGATCGGATCCTCGCTGTCGGTGACCTCGAACGTCACGGCCGCCAGGCCCTCGACCTCGATCGTGTGGGCGACCTGGTCGGAGAGGCCGTCGGCGGAGCGGGCGGCCGCCACGATCTTCTGTGGCCCGAGATCGACCGGCATCACCACGAGCTCCACGGCGCCGCGTTCGGCGGCCGGGAGTTCCTCGAGGTTCCAAAGCACACGGTGGGTGCGCTCGTCGTAGTAGCCGGCGTTGTTGGCCCGTACGAACTTCACGCCGGGGGGCAGCTGGGCTGCCAGTTCCACCCCCTTGGCGGGAGCGGTGCCGGTGTTGGCCATCGCGATCGTGCACACCGCCGGCCGCTGGAGGTAGCGGCGCGAAGGCATCTCGGCGGCGAGCTCGAGCGTCGGCGCGGTGATTTCCACCTTGATGATTCGCTCCACCTCGATCTGTCCGTCGGCCCGGGCCACGAGGCGAATCGTGTGCATGCCCGGTCCGGTCGAGCCCAGGGAGAGATCGATCGTGCGCGAGCCGCCGGGCTGCAGCTGGCCGACGTCGAATTCGAGCTCCTTGCCGGCCCGGTGCGTGAGCTGATCGGGGAGCAGGCCTTCGAGCACGACCCCGGTGGCGACGCCCGTGCCGGGGTTCGTGATCGTGATCGGAAACTTCACGTCGCGGCCGATCAGGACAGGCTTCGGATCGGCGAGGTCGAGCCGCAGATCGGGCTTGGTGGCCCGCGACCGCACCGAGGCGTCGGCACGAAACGTGACGCTCGCCACGCTGCCGATCTCCCCTTCGAGCTTGGGCATGACTTCCATTGCCACGCGGGCCTGACCTCCCGGCGGCAACGAGCCGAGCATCCAGGCCAGGTCGCCCGCCGGGCCGGCGTTGGCCGGGTTCACCGGGCTGGCCGGAGGCGTGGTGGTGACGAGTGCACTGCCGTAGGGAACACTGTCGCGAAGCATCACATCGTGGGCCGTCGCGCTGCCGACGTTGCGCACGAGAATCTCGTAGCGGGCGGCCTTGCCGACCTGCACCTCGCGGGGGCCGCGCTTCTCGACCGTGAGCTGCGGAGCCTGCACGCCCTCGAGCTGCACAGGCCCTGGCCGACCCTGGCCCGAGGAGATGCCGGCGTCTGCGGCGGATCGGGCTGCCGGCGCCGGGGCCTGGAGGTCAGTGGGAGGTGGCGGCCCAAGCGGCGGTGCTGCGGCGAACGGCACCGCGGCCGTGACGGTCGTTGCCGGCGATCGAAGCGGATTGCCGAGGCTCGCAGCCGGCAGGTCGCTTGGTGGCGGGATCGGGGCGGCTGAGTCGAGGGCGGCAGAGGGCCTGGGGAATGCAGCGGGAGGCGCGGCCACGGCATCGGGCTCAGGGGTGGTGGCCGGCTCGGTTATCGGTTCGGGAGCGGCAGCGGGAGATTCGGCGACCGGCTCCGCGGGCTCGGGCTCGAGGTCGGGGGTGGTCGTGGCGGTTTCGAACGCAGGCGTGGGCGGCAGCGGCTCGGTCGGATCGTCGGCCGGAAGGGCCTCCTGTGCGGCAGTGGGCGGGGGCAGTAGATCGCCGGGCTCGGTGGCCGTGAGCGGCTCATCGGCCTCTTCGTCTTCGGCCGCCGTGAACCGCGACATCCGCTTCACCGCCCCAGTGGGCGCGTCGAGCGAGGTGGGCTGGACGCCATAGCGATCGCGCGGAGCCACGTCGCCAGCCGCCGGTCTGGTGGCTGCCGGGGTGGATTCCGCCGCCGGAGCAAAGCGGCCGGGCTCCGCAGCTTCGGCGGCTCCACCGGCGGGCTCGGCCACCGTCGTCACCGGGAGGGTCAGCATGCCGCCCTCGGGCTCGACGGATGACTGCCCGAGGCCAAGGGCCCACACGGCCGCAAACCCTGCACCGGCACTCGCGACGGCGCCCACCGCGAGCATGAGGTTTGAACGCTTGGGAGAAACGACGAGATTTTGGCGCGATGGGCGATCGGACATGGGCGGCGAACCCCTGCAGGTGGCGAGACAGAGCCGTTACCGCTGGGGGAATATCAGACGGCCGCACCGCCGCGAAGCCCAAGTCGGACGAACTTCAGGACGCGTTGAGAACCTGGTGAAGATAGAAGTGGAATTTGCCCAGCTTGCCACCGTAGTTCCCTGCCGAGATGCCCACGATGCCAGGGGCGGCTGCGGCCCGAATTCCGGCCGCCATCGCCGCGGCCACCGTCGGCTCGTCGATCCCGTCGATCACGATCTCGAGGCCGCAGGCCGCTCCGGGGACGAGCGCCGTGGCGACCCGCCCGGCGAGCCCCGGGCAGAAGGCGTCGTTCGTCGAGGCCCGGAGGCCCTCATATCGCGATCCGACCTTGCTCCCCGACCGGACCACGCCGCCCGGAAACGGCGTGATCACCCCGGGCAGGGCAGCGATCGCGGCTACAGCGCGGCGGGCCGCGGCGAGGGTCTCGTCGAGGTTCGTGCCCTGCAGGATGAAGTTGCCGCCCCCCACCCCCTTCTCGATGCCGATCGATTCCTCCACCAGAAACTCGCCGTCCATCACGGGCACCCGCCAGAACCGCCGACCGTCGACGACCTTCGATTTTTCGAAACCATCGCCAAAAAAGCGGATATGGCGGCCGAGTGGCCCCCGCTCCTCTGCCGTCGGCAGCCCGTCGAAGACACTCGCCGTCGGGCAGGTGAGCAGGCACTGGGCCGTCCGATTCGCCACCGCCTTGCCGAGCGCGTCGGCCGCGAAGCCAAACGCCAGCAGCGCGGCTCCCACACGGCCGTCGGGGGTTTCGCGGCGGTCGAGCGGTCGCTCCACGCCGATCTCGGCGTCGCACCCGATGACGCTCGTACCATAGCCGCACGCAGTCCGCACGGCGGCATCGAGCCAGTGCTCGTCGTGCGCCGTGACCACGATCCGGGTGAAGCGCAGGCGGAAGGCCTCGGCGAAGGTGTCGCTGATCTGAGTGTTGCCGATGAGCACGGTGCGAGAATCTGCCGGTCGGGTGAATTGGGGCGGGTCGGCGCCGGGACGGATTTCCGGTTCCGCCCGGCCACGACTTTCGCATACTCTACGGGTCTCCGTTCCGGTTCACCAAGCACCCGCGAGGATTCCTCCGATGGCCCCGTCGTTTCGCCTCCTGGCAATCGCCCTTCTCGTTGGTCTCGTGCCGGGCATGCTCGCAGCACGTGCCAGCCGCGCCGACGAGACGGGCGGCGGTGTGGCCGTCATCCCGCAAGACGCAGCCTTCGTGTCGGCCACGCTGCGGCTCCGTGAGCAATGGGAGCGGTTTGTGAAGAGCAACGCCTATGCGGCGCTCAAGAAACTCCCGGCCGTGCAGCGGGCACTCGACCAGATCGAGGAACAGAAGGTCCAGCCGGGCAGCCCGCTCTCGATGTTCGCCACGTTCATGGAGCTGCCCGAGAACCAGCAGGCCCTCGAACTGCTCGACGACATGATTTCGACCGACACGTTTGTCTATGGGGAACCATCCTGTGTGAAGTTCGTCGAGCTCTTTCAGAAGGTGCAACGCGCGCAGCAGGCGGCGAACATCATGCTCATGGCCCGTGGCGGCGAGTTCGATTTCGACGTCGATTTCGACTTCGAGGCGATCGACGAAGACGACGAGGATCAAGACGGGGACGGCGCCGCGGGGCTGCCGGGCCAGGCCCGCATTCAGCCGGTGCAGATGGTGCGCACGGCCCCCGACGAGCTCGCGAGCCGGATGGTGCTGCAGACGCTCGCCGACAACGTCGAACTGATCGTGGTGCCCGATCTCGTCTGGGGCTTCAAGACGACGAAGCTGCCCGCCGCCGAGAGTCAGCTCAAGCGGATCGAGGTGCTCATCAAACTTGTCACCCAGGCCAACCCCGACCTCGCCAAGTCGCTCGCCCGCCGCAAGGTGGCCGGCGGCGAGGTGGTGACGTTCACGATCGACGGCGCGACGCTCCCGTGGGACGACCTGACCCGCGAGGCCACCGAAGGCATGGACGGTGAAGCGCTCGACAAAGTGCTCGATCGCCTCCGGTCACTCGATATCGTGATCAGCCTGGGCATGATCGGCGACCGGGTCGTGTTGTCGATCGGAGATTCGGCCGACCATCTCGACAAGCTCGCCGCGTCCGGCGGCAAGCCGGGGCTCGTGACGACGAAGCCGTTCGGGCCGCTCGTGGCCGATAAAGACAAGCGGCTCACGGGCGTGTCGTACATGAGCGAGGCGCTGGCGAAAGTGCTCGCTCCCTCGGCCGCCGACATCGAGCAGCTCGCCGAACTGGCCGACACGATCGCCGCCGAGGCCGACCTGCCCGAAGGCGCCGCGGCCGAGGCCCGCGCTGGGCTCGAAAAGATGGCCGCCGGCTACAAGAAGCGGCTGCCGATTCCGGGCCCGTGGATGGCCTATTCGTTCCTCGCCGATCAGGGCTACGAAGGCTACGCCTGGGACTGGACGCAAAATCGGCCCTTCGACGGCTCGCAGCGGCTCGACCTCCTCGAGCACACCGGCGGGGCGCCACTCGGGGCGGTCGTGTTTCGGGTGAAGAACGACCCGCAGCAATTCGAAGACCTCGTGTCGTGGGGCGGGATGGCCTGGAATTTCTTCACGAAATACGTGCTCGCCAAGGCCGACGACGAGGATCGCGAGCGGGTGGAGCTCGTGGAGAAGCAGCTCGGGCCGCTCGCCGCGAAGGTTGTGGCCACTTTGCGCACGAAGATCCTGCCGGCGCTCGCCGACGGCCAGATCGGCCTCGTACTCGACGCCAAGAGCCGCACCAAGCGCATCCAGGCCGGCCTGCCCGAGGCTGCCGAGCCGCTCCCGCTCACCGAGCCTGCGATCGTGCTCGGCCTCGACGATCCAAAACTGTTTCGTGAGGGCCTCAGCGACATGTTCGCGTTCGGCGACGAGCTCGTCGACGCCGTGCGTGAGATAGACCCCGACTCGGTGCCTGCCGACTACCGGATCAAGGACCCCGAGAAGACGAAGGTGGAAGCCGGAGCGATCTGGTCGTGGGCGCTCGATTCGACCGGTCTCGACGACCAGATACGCCCCGCGATCGGGGTCGGCGAGCACGTGGCCGTGCTCTCGATGGTGCCCAAGCAGGCCATGCGACTGCTCGCCGACGCGAAGCTCGAGACCGGCTCACAGCTTTCAAAATTTGAGGAGCCGCTCGCCGGCGCCGCCACGCTCGACGCGGCCGGCATCGTCGATGCGATCCAGCCGTGGATCGTGTACCTCGCCCGACTCGGGTGTGTGCAGCAGCGGGAGGGCCGCATCGACCGTGAGACGGTGCTTACGAAAGACGTGGAAAACGAGCAGGCGACCGACGCTCTCTCCCAGGTGGCCGTGGTGTGCGACGTGCTCAAATGCCTGCGTGTCGCCGTCGCCGAGGCGGCGGTCAAGGGCGACGCCACGGTCACGCACTGGCGCAACGTGATCCGCGACCTACCCGCCAAGTAGACGCGCTTGGGGCAAGCGTTTCGCTTGCCAAACCCTTACTTGCCCAATCCGGCTTCGGGCTCCCCATATCCCGTCGCCGGACGTTCACCTTCGCCCTCCAGGCTTCGGCTCACTCGGATTTGCCTGCGCTGGCGGGAGCGCCTCCGCTTGGGCAACCTGCCTCCGCTGGTCAAATACGCCGGCTCCCGGGACACGGGGAGCCCGAAGCCTCCTCAACTCGTAGGCGCATAGAACTTTCGGCGGAGACGGTCGGTGCGATGCGGAAGAGCCGACGGGCAGATACGCGGCTTACACCGAGCGCACCATCACAGTTGAGACAGGACTAGCGATCGCCCTCGGCGATGAAGCAGCGTACCGCCGGCTCCGAACGCGGGTCATTGTCACTTGCCCTACCATTCAGCGAGACGGTATGGGGCAGTCCCGAGCCAACGACCCCGGGCGGAGCTCACCGGCGGCGCACCACGCCGCGGATGAAGAGATCGCCACCGGAGTGCGAGACGCTCTCGATCTCGATCGACTGAGCCAGTGAGAGGGCAGCCTGGCCGTGGCCTGTGATGGCCGGTGCTTCGCCGCCGAGGAGCTTGGGGGCCACGAAGGCCCAGACTTCGTCGATGGCATCGAGCGCGGCGAACGAGGCCAGCACCTCCGGGCCGCCCTCGACGAGGAGGTTCGTGAGCCGGCGGTTGCCTAGTTCCTGAAGCAGGGCCCGCAGGCGGGCGTCGCGATCGGTGAGATCCGGTCGCCAGATTTCAGCGCCCGCGGCCTCGAGGTGGCGCAGGCGGTCGGCCGGGGCGGCTGGACCGACGGCCACGAGGAGCGGGGCCTCGCGGGCCGACCTCACGAGCTGGCTCTCGAGCGGGAGTTGGGCTGCGCCGTCGAGCACGATGCGGAGTGGCACGCGCGGCCCGGCGGGCCGGGCGGTGAGCAGCGGGTCGTCGGCGAGGGCGGTGCCAATGCCGATCAGGATCGCGTCGCAGCGGCCCCGCAGGTCGTGGACGAGCCGACGAGACTCCTCCGACGAGATCCAGCGATCGCCGGCGGATGCCGGGGCCGAGACGTGGCCGTCGAGACTCATCGCCCATTTTGCGATCACCCATGGCTGCCCGGTCGTCACGAGCTTCGTGAAGGGCGCGATGAGCCGCGTGGCTTCGCATTCCAAGAGTCCTGTGTCGACCGTGACCCCGGCGGCTCGCAGCAGGGCGATGCCACGGCCCGCCACCTCCGGATACGGATCGGCAGCGGCGACGACGACGCGGGCGATGCCCGTCGCCTTGATCGCGTCGGTGCACGGGGGCGTCTTGCCGTGGTGGCAGCAGGGTTCGAGCGTCACGAACAGCGTGCCGCCCCGTGCGGCCGGGCCTGCGGCGGCGAGCGCGTTGACCTCTGCGTGGGGCCCGCCGAAACGCTCGTGGCAGCCTGTGCCCACGAGCGTACCGTCTGGCGTGGCCACGACGGCGCCCACCATCGGGTTGGGCTCCACCATCCCGGCGCCCCGGCGGGCGCTGTCGAGAGCCTGCTGCATCGCCGCATGTTCGAGCGTGGTCCAGGACATGAGCGATCACGTCAGCCCGGGGTCCAGATCGTTTTCTTCTCGCCTGCTTGGCCGGGTGCCTGCGGCTGCGGGCTGCCGGGGGTCCAGAGGCCGGAGGGAGCTGCCGATGTTGCCGCGGCGGAGCCACCGGCCAATGCGCCCGGCTGGGCCGTGCCGCCGGGCATGCCGCCCCCGGTCTGCGCCGCCATCATGCCGGGCAGATCGATGCCGGCTTCCATGAGCACCTGCGCGAGTGCCTCGAGCACTTTCTGGTCACGGGCATGATCGCGCCTGAGACCGTCGAGGAGCTTGGCGATCTCTGCCTGGTCTCCGCGTTGGAGCCGCACGCGCAGTTCGGCCACGTCGATCATGCCATCGCTCACCTTGAGCGCTGTGGCGATCTCCCGGAGATGGCCGATGATGTCGAGCTTCTCCACGGTGGAGGGCGCGCGCTCTTCGAGCATGCTCCAGGCTTCCCAACGGTCTTCGGGCGTCGCATCGGCGCGGGCGATGAGCGCGCGGGCCGAGCGCTCAGCGGCCAGGTCGAAGCCGGCGTCGAGCGCCGTAATGAACACGCCCCGGAGCTGGTCGAGATCGACCTTCGCGAAGTCGAGCCGGTGCCAGCGCAGCGGTGGCACCGCTTCGAGGGGGCGAACCGATTCGATCGGTGCCGGGGTGGGCATGCCAAGACGCGCGCGAATCTCCGTCCACGCGCCGCTCTCGTCGCGGCTGCGGGCCGTGGCCTCTCCCTGGCCGACGAGCGCCGCCACCCGGCGGGAACCGACGGTGTCACCGAGTGCCGCGCGGGGCGTTTTGCCGAGAAGCTCGGGCAGGGCGGTATCGGGCCAACGCTCCACGAACCGTCGCCATAGGGCCGTCTGCTCCGTGGCCACCATCGTATCGATCGGTGATGGCTGCCCGGCCGGGGTGGCGGCACCCGGCTTGGGCAACGGGGTGCGAAACTGCGCCCCGCAGAGCCAGTTGGTGGGAGTGGCTGCCGGGAGCGTGGCGGAGAGGGGCTCGCCAAACGTGGCACCGAGCACGGGCTCGAGCACCCCCCGAGCCGTGGCCACGTCGGGCGCGAAGCCCTGGAGGGTCGCCAAGGGCTCCTGATCTGTCTGTTTGCCGAAGATCAGCACGGTGGCCACGAGGCGGGCGGGCGTGTCGGCCGTCGGTGCCGCTTCGAAGATTCGCCATGCGGATCGTGGTGGCACGGCGCCGCGGGCCGTCCACTGCGAGCGATCGAACGGCGCGGGCTCGAAGTGGGCGTCGTGCCGGAGCTTGTCTTCGAGGAGGTCGAGCGCGGCGGAGCCTTCCGGGCCGAGCACGAGCGTGGCTGAACGCCGTTCATACGGCACGGTCGGGGAGCGATCTTCATCGGCCTCGGTCTCGAGCGCGATTGCGCGGCCGGTCGCCTCGACAGCGTCATCGGCGGGCAGGCCCGGGAGGCCCGCGAGGGCGAGCCATGCCTCGGCGGCCTCGAATGGCCGGGCGAGCATCTCGCAGAGAGACGCGATGTTCGTGAACAGTTCACGGCTCTGTCCGGCAACGCTCTTCAAGCTCCGAAATGCCGTGAGTGCCTTACCGAGCCGCCACGCCTCGGCGTGCTCGAGGCCCGTGTCGAATTCGGCCTGCCAGGGCGAATCCGCCGGCGCGGGTTCCAGGCGGATCTTCGTGCGCAGTGCCGCAGGCACGCCCGCCGAACCGACGACGGATGCCAGCAGCCGCTGCTCCTCGACGGTGCCAAGCGACTTGTCGACCATCCATTCGACGAGCCCCTGGGCGAAGCCCGTGTGCCCGGCCTGGGCGCCCGCCTGCACGAGCGTGGCCGCGATCCGCACGAGATCGGTCGAGATCTCTTGGCCGGCCACCTCCCGGGCCTTGTCGAACTGCGCGGCCGCCTCCTGGATCCGGCCGGCGATCGCGTCGGCGACCGACGCATGGCCGAGCGCCAGCGGGTTGTCAGGAAAGGCTGCGAGAAACGCCTGGCTCGACACAGCCGCTTCGGCGAATTTGCGGGTCGCGAGCTGCAGCTTCACCTGCGTGGCCATGAGGCATGCCCGGCCCGGGGTCTTGGCAGCGAGCCGCTCCACCTGCTCGAGCGCCGCCGAAATCTGATCGCCTTCAATGAGCCGGTCGATCTGTTCGAGGTCGCCGGTGAGATCGTCACAGCAAAACTTGACCTTCTTGCCGGTGCCGCCGGGGCACGCTGCGTAGGGATCGATGGCCATGGGTGGCGGGCTCCTGTCCCCTCGGGGGAAAAGCAAAATTCGAGTGGATTCGCCGAATGTACCAGCGCCGGATGACGCTGTCGGGGGTGCCGGCCATAATGCCTTCGGCGGGTCCCGAATCCAACCACCATGCGCCAACCCAGGATCCTCGTCCTCGACGCCCGCGGCGCCACCGGTCTGCCCTACGCCGGCCTCGTGGCCCGGCTGCAGCCGATGGAGCTGCGCGTGGAGATGGCCGCCGCCGGCATCGCCGCAGCCCTCGCACGCGATGCGTGGGACCTCGGCGTGATCACCGCGCGTGAGCCAGGCACGGCGGCAGAGCTCACTGCCGCAGTCCGCGCCGCCGACGCGGACCTCCCCCTCGTCGTCATCGACGCCCATCCGACGGTCGCAGCGGCCCGGCAGTGCCTCCAAGCCGGCGTTGGCGACTATCTGGATCTCGACCGCGCCGAGTCGGAACTGGAGGACGCGCTCGTGAGGCTGCTCTCGGCTGCGCGGCGGCGCGCTGCCGAGGAGGTGCTGCGCCGGGCGGTGGAGCGGCCGTACACGTTCGAGGGCTTTCTCGGGGAGAGCCCGGCGATGCGGGCCGTGTATTCGATCATCGAGCGGGTGGCGGCGAGCTCGGTCGACGTGCTCGTGACCGGCGAGACGGGCACCGGCAAGGAACTCGTGGCCCGCGCCCTCCACCAGCGCAGCCGGAGGGCGGCGGCGCCGTTCGTGCCGGTCGATTGCGGTGCCATTCCCGACGCGCTCATGGAGAGCGAATTTTTTGGTCATGAACGCGGCGCCTTCACCGGCGCCGACGCCCGCCGGATGGGGCTCGTGGAATTCGCCGATGGCGGCACGCTGTTTCTCGACGAGGTCGGCGAACTGCCGCTCGCGCTCCAGGCCAAGCTGCTGCGGGTGTTGCAAGAGCGGCGTGTGCGCCGCGTGGGGGCGCGGCAGGAGACCGCCGTCGACGTGCGGGTGATCGCGGCCACCTCGCGCCATCTCGACGCCATGGTGGAACGCGGCGAGTTTCGCCGCGATCTCTACTACCGGATCAACGTCGTGCGGATCGACCTGCCGCCGCTGCGCGACCGCGGCGACGACATCGGCCTGCTCGCGGAGTTTTTCGCCAACAGGGCCGCCCAGGAGATGGGCAAGCCGGTGAGCGGGCTCTCGATCGATGCCTACCAGGTGCTCAAGACCTACCACTGGCCCGGCAACGTGCGCGAGCTGCACAACGTGATTCGCCGGGCGGTCGCAATGACCCGGTCGGCGACGCCCGACGTGGAAGACCTGCCCGACGAGATCGTCGCCGCAGCCGGCCGGATCATGCCGGCGGCCGACGGCGATGGCGGCTTCTTCGCCCGGCGGGCCGAGCACGTGGCGAAGTTCGAAAAGCAGTATCTCGCCGACCTGCTCACGCGGCACCACGGCGACGTCACGGCCGCGGCCCGCGACGCGAAAATCCCCCGCGGCACGCTCTACCGCCTGATGAAGAGCCACACCCTCGACGGCGCTGAGTTCCGCACGAAGTAGGACATGTCATACACGGCCCTCTTTATGGGCGGCAGATAACCACCCGCACTCGGAGCCGGCGGTAGGCATGCTCGACTACGGTCGTGTTGAGAGTACAGAACTCGTGGGTTTTGCTCAGACGCCGATAGTCCTCAACGACTCCCTGCGTCTGCGCGTGCCCACCGACCGTCTCCGCCGAAACTTCTTAACGCCTACGAGTTGGGGAGGCGAGGGGTTACCCCTGCCGTTGAGACGGCGTATGTGACCAGCGCAGCCATGGATGGCGCAGCGCAGGCACATCCGAGTGAGCGGAGCCCAGGATGGGCGCAGTGAACGTCCGGCGAGACGGTACGGGGTAACCCCGAGCCGTCGCGGGCCAACAGACCGAACGTCCGGCGAGACGGTACGGGGTAACCCGAGCCGGATTGGGCGCATTCGGGCAAGACAGGCTGAAGCCTGTCTTACTTGCGCGCCCAGGTCTTGCCTTCTTTGTAGCGATTGGCCCGCTCGACGAGCTCGGGGTTTTTCGTCGTCGCGATCACCTTGTCAAGGGCCTTCGTGAAGTCGTCCTTGTGGGCGTCGCGGAGCTGCTGATGATGGGCCAGTTCCACCACGCTCTTGCAGGCCGGCTCGGCGAGCGTTGGCTCGTCGAGATAGGGGAGGACGAACCGAAACGTCTCAACTGTTCGGATCGCGTTGGCTCGCTCGATCACCTTGCTGCGGTCGGCATCCTGCTCGCAGAGTTGCATCGTCTTTTCGAGAAGCTCGAGCTTCTGCTTGTCGTTGAGCTTGTTGTCGGGCAGGGGGGCGATGCGGATCAGGGCCCCGAGCAGCCTGTCGCGTGTGGTGGCATCCGGAGCCTTGGCCACCATATCGAGCAACTTCGGGGCGACCGTGGCGTCCGGCCAGCGTGTCAGGGCCACAAGCCCGAACTCGTGCTTCGCCGGATCGGTGTCGGCGAGCAAGCCATCGACGACAGCCATCGCCCCGGGGCCGCCGATCCGCCCCAGTGGCGAGAGCAGCACCTCCCGGTCGGAGTCGTTTGCAGCCTTGAAGATCGTGAGAAACGACTCGGTGGCTTGCTCATGGCCGGGGTTCTGCGTGCAGACGGTGACGAGCGCCCGCTCGGCGTCGGTGCGCTCCTGCCCCGCGGCTGCTGTGAGCACACCCTTCACCATGCCCGGCACCTGCTCGGGGCCGCCGAGCTTCGCGAGCGCCCGCATCGCCGCAGCCCTGACGCCTGCATCGGCATCGACCACGAAGCCTACGAACTCCGGCACCGCCGCACGAGCCCGGCGGTCGGCCACAATGTCGAGCAGGTGAGCCCGTACTGCCGGCGGAGCGGTTGCCAGCGCCGCGACCACCTGCCGAGTGGCGTCGTCTCCACGCAGGATCACGAGCGCCCGGCGTGCCGCAGCCTTCTCGGGGTCGGCGGCTGCGAGCGCCTTCGCGAGCAGCCCGACGGAGTCGCCCGACCCTAGGCCGCCGATGGCGTGGAGGGCGGCGGATCGCACCGCCGGGTCGCCCCCTTCCGCGAGCTTTTCGATCTCCTGCAGTGCCGCGGCGTCGCCACGATCTGCGAGAGCCCGCAGCAGTTCGATCTGCCGATCGGGGGGCAATGCAGGGAGGCGGGCCGCGAAGCGGGCGGTCGCCGCCTCTCCCTTCACGCCGTGACGAATACGTTCGTAGGCGACGGCCCGCTCCTGGACGTCGTTCGCGTCGATGAGCTGGTCGAGACGGGCTAGGGCCTCGGGCGCGGTGTCAGCCGCGCCGCCGACGCCGGCCAGGCCGAGCGTGACACACCCACCCACTACAAAGCAGAGGACGAACCGACGCATCAATGGTCTCCGGGAGAGGATCGAACGAAGAGTGGGCTCGGGCGAGCACAGGGTCAGGAGGCGGTCGTGTCGAGGCAGGCGACGATGCCGCGGGTGGCGGCCAGTTCGATGGCCCGGGCCGCTGGTTTTCCGGCAGCTGCCGTGGCGAGTTGGTCGTAGATCGCCCGGGCCTCGGTCCGCTTTCCGTGCCGGAGCAGGCCTTCGGCACAGGCGAGCCGGGCATCGACGATCGCGCGGGCCACTGCGTCGCCCGCCAGCGGGTCGGCCTTGGCGAGCGCCGCGATCGCATCCGGTGTCTGGATCGCGCCGAGGGCCGTCGCCGCGGCAACGGCCGTGGTGCCGCCCGCAGAGAGCAGGCCCGTGATCAGCGGAACGGCGGCGGCGTCGCGCCGGGCTGCCAGCGACGACAGCATGCCGATCCGCAGGTTGCCCCCCACGGTGCCGAGAGCCGAGCGGAGGGCAGCGCCCGCTTCCGGCGCCGGGATCCGCTCCAGGGCGAACCGCGCCATGTGCGAGTTGTCACCGTCGGCGAGCAGCGGCGCGAGGGCGGGCACCGCTGCGGCTGTGCCGATGAGGGCCAGCTTGCGGCAGACGCTTTCTTTGCAGGCGCGCGACGTGTCGGGGCCGAGAAGCGCGATCAGCCGGCGCTCGATCTCGGCCTTGGCTGCGGCGTCGCCCTGTGTCGCCGCGATGGCTTCGTCGATCGGCTTGAACGCGGCGGCATCGACACCCCAGTCATAGGTTTTGAGCGCCGCGAAGGGTGCGTCGAGCGTCGAAGCGTCGAAAGGCATGGGAGGGGTCTCCAGTCGGTGGGGGCTCAGATGATCCAGGGCTCGCGGCGGGCGCGGTCGAGGAGGCGGTTGGCTTCTTCGTCGCCGGTGAAAGCCTGGGCGTCCCGATCCCACGCCAGCGACCGCTCCAGGCGCTGGGCGATGGCGAGCATGTGGATTCCGGTCATCGTGTTCACGGCCAGTTCGATGTCACGGAACGGTCGTTCGCGGGTCTTCACGCACTCGAGGAAGTCGCCGTAGATGCCTCCCTGGCCCTTGTAGACAGGCACGGGCGTGGCGGCCGTGGCTACGCCGTCGCCCATGATCTGGATCCCGCGCTCATGGGCGATCGATGGTTTCTGGGGCTTCAGGTGCTGCGGACGATTGCAATGAATCTCGACGCCCGTGGGATAGACGATCGTCGCGTAGGCGCCGTCCTTGCCGTCGGCCGAGCGCGGGTGATATGCCACCTTCGCCGGCTGCTGCCCGCGAAGGTTGGTCGCGAAGATCAAGCCGCCGAAGTTGTGAGCGCCCCAGTCGGTCATGCTGCCGCCCGAGTAGTCGACATACGACCGCCAACTGTTGCCGCCCGTGCCGAAGTTGCCGTCGCAGCGGCCCGCGTTGTAAGGCTCCCACGCAGCGGGGCCGAGCCACAGATCCCAGTCGATGTCGGGGGGCGTGGGCTGGCCGGGCAGATGGCAGGCCATGGGCGGCGGCCCGATGCTGATGTCGGCTGCCCGAATCGTGCCGATCTCACCGGCCCAGCAGGGTTCGACGATCGTGCGGTAGTCCTCCAGCACGCGCTGGCTGCCGCCGGAGACTACGCGGCCGTAGCGGCGGGCGGCCGCGATCATCAGCGGGCCTTCACGGAGCGTGAGCGTTTCGGGCTTTTGGAGATAGACGTCTTTACCGGCCTGGCAGGCCGCGATGGTCATCACGGAGTGCCATTGGTCGGGCGTGGCGATGTGCACGGCATCGATGTCGTCGCGGGCGAGCAGTTCGCGGAAGTCCACGAAGGCTGCACAATCCTTATTGCCGTACTTGGCATCGACCCGCTCCTTGCCCCCGTCGCGCCACTTCTGCCGCACATCGCAGACGGCGACATACTGCACGTTGGGGCTGCCAAGGAAGGCCCCCTGGTCGCTCGATCCCTGGTTACCGATCCCGATCCCGCCCATCACGATCCGGTCGCTCGCCGGCGGCGTGGTGGCATCACCGAGCGCCTTCGACGTGATCACGTAGGGTGCGGCGACGGCCGAGCCGGCCGAGAGGCCCGTCGTGGCGAGGAATCGGCGGCGCGAAATGAACCGGTCGGTCATGAAGAGGTCCTTTCAATGTGATGTCACACAGTATCGCACCGGCCCGGGGGCGGCAAAAGTCTCGTCGCGTGGGCCGCGGCTGCCCCAAGGCTCCTCGAGCGTTCGCCGACCCCCGTGCCTCCCCGGATTGCCCTGAACGAACACCTGTCTTATTTCAAAGTTCGCATGAACTCGATGACGTCGAGCAGTTCGTTGGGCGAGAGCGTGGCGGCGAGGCCTTCGGGCATGCTGCTCTGCTTGAGCTTCATCCGCTCGTCGATCTCGGCCACCGCGATCTTCTTCTGCTCCTTGCCGTCGAAAATCACGAGTTCCTCGGGCGACTCGCTTACGAGCAGGCCGGTGATGCTCCGGCCGTCGTCCGTGACCACGAGCGTGGAGAGATACTTGTCGTCGACCTGGGCATTGGGATCGATGATCGACTCGAAGAGCTTGTAGGAATCGAGCCGCTTGCCGACGCCGTTCATGTCGGGGCCGAGATTCTGCCCCTCGTTGTAGACCTTGTGGCAGTTGATGCACACGCGGCGAAACACGGCCTTGCCGTTGTCGGCGTTGCCCCCTGAGATCCCGGCCAGGGCGGTCATCGCCTTGTTCCGCTCCTCCTCGCTCTTGGGATCCTTGCTGAGCAGGATGGCGAGATGCGGCTTGAGTTCGGCCGCCTTCTTATCGAGCCCGAGCACGCTCTCGACGATCGCAAAGGCAGGCGTGCCCTTGGCGACGAACGTGCCCGCCTCGTAGTCCTTCTTCCAGACGTCGATATTGGCTCCGAGGGCGGCGTCGCAGGTGTAGGCGATGAAGCGGTCGGAGGGCTCGACATTCGCCGCCGCGACGACGGCCTGCATCGCCGCCGGCGTGCCGAAGAAGCTCAACCCCCGCACGGCCTCACAGCGGACGCGGGAATTCGGATCGACGGCTTTGGCGACGAGCCGCTGCTCGGCGTCGGCAAACCGGCCGCGCTCGTCGGCGAGCACCCGCGCGGCCGCGGCCCGCGCGTCGGGCACCGGCGATTCGAGCAGCCGCGTGAGCAGCCCGGCGTCGACTGCATGAAAGCTCTGCTGCAGCCACAGCACCTCGGTGGCCAGCCGCTCGGCGGCCGGGTCCGACGCGACGCGGCTGAGCCAGGCATTGGCCGCGGCGAGCACGTCTGCCTGCGGCCGGGCCTGGAGTTCGGCACGAGCCCGGTAGCGGGTGCGCCATTCGGCGCTTCTCAGCTGCTCGAGCACCTCGTCGATCGACCTGCCCGCCTGCGTCTCGGGCTTCAAGAGCGGCTTGTTTTTATACACGAGCCGGTAGATGCGGCCGTGGATGTGGTCGCGATTGGGATCGCGCTGGCTGTATTGCATGTGACCGATGAGCGGGTTGGCCCAGTCGCCAAACCACAGCGCGCCGTCGGGGCCGATTTGCGGATCGACGGGGCGAAAGTGCTTGTCGGTGCTCTTGATGAGGTCGAAGGGGGTCTTCGGATCACTCGGATCGTGCCGCACCCGCTCCCCCTTGAAGCCGCCGCCGTCGTCGGAGAATGCCCAGCGCGGGATGCCGTTCATGTTGATCACGCAAGCGTAGATGAACTGGTCCTGCACCTCGTCCGGGAACTGCCGCGTGCGCAAAAACTCGCTTCCTATGACGGGCCGCATGCCCTCGGTGTTGAAGACCGGGCCCATGCCCTTGCGGCCTCCATACTGCTTGCCCGAGAGCGGCGTGTCCCAGTGCTGTGCGGCGCCCGTGCCGTCGCCGCAGATGCCCTGACCCCATTCGTCGAACACGTAGCACCAGGGGTTGCCGTAGCCGGGCGTGTTGAAGTGGGAGATCTTCCAGGTGCGCGGGTCGAGCACATAGGCGCCCGATGAGCCGTAGTTGCGGAACGGGCCCCAGGGGGTCTCGAGCGCCGTGCTCATCGCCACGCCTTCGAGCATGTGGAGCAGGCCGCCCGGGCTGGCTTCGAATGCGCCGCTCGTGTGGTGCGTGTCTTCCGTGGCCCAGCCATCGAGCACGTGCACGACGACGTCGGCCTTGTCGTCGCCATTCGTGTCCTTGAGCCAGAGCATCCGCGGCTGATCCACCACGATCACGCCGCCGTCGAAAAACTGAAAGCCAGTGGGACAGTGGAGCTGGTCGTAGAAGACGGTGCTTTTGTCGGCCTTCTCGTCGCCGTCGGTGTCTTCGAGGATCACGAGCTTGTCGGCCGGCTTGGGATCGCCTGGCTGCCACTGCGGGTAGCTCGGCATCGTCGAGACCCACAGCCGGCCCTTCGAGTCGAACGCGAGTTGCACCGGCTTGGCGATCTCGGGAAACTTCCGCTCGTCGGCGAAGAGCCGCATCTCGAAGCCGTCCGGCACCGTGCAGGTGGTGATCACGTCTTCGGGCGACTTGATCACCGGGCCGCCGTCGGCGTTTTCGCTGTAGGCCTGCCGCGGCTCGCCGAACCGGGTCTGCGGCACGATGAGGTCGCCTGTCTGCGAGTCGTCCGGCACCGGCGGCACGGGCCGGCCGGCGGCGATGTCCCAGACGTAGGCGTCGCGGACGGCGGCCATGGCGCGGAGCTTCAGGTATTCACGGGGAAACGTCTCGGTGTCCCACGTGCGTCGGCCGCCGTAGACATACCAGCCATTCACCATCCGATGGTCCTGCATGGCCACCCATGCCTTGTCGATCACCGCAGCCCGCAGTTTCTCGAAGGCGTCGGCACCGAGCGGGTGCGATGACGGGGTGCCGAACAGCTTCTCGTCGAGGAGTTTGGCCACGATCGCGTCGCCGGCCTCGTTCACGTGGCAGCCGTTGATCGTGAACTGGCGTCCCGGCTCGGCCGCGAAGGCGTCGCGCGTGGCGTCGAAGAGATCGACGAACGCGAGCCCCTTCTCCGCGGCGACGTCGCGAGCGGCGTCGCGATAGAGAGACAGATTCTTGTTCTGAGCGTCGGCATCGGGCATGAGCGGATCGCCCGTGGGCTCGACGGCGATCGGCGACACGATCACGAACCGCGGCGGCGATTTGGCCTCGTCACGCGGATACTTCGCGGCCAGCTCACCGAGCAGATTGCGATAGTCGGCCTTAAATTTCTCCACGCCGCCGGGGCCGGCGAACGATTCGTTGAACCCGAAGAAGAGCAGGTAGGTGTCGGCGCCGAAGGCGGCCACAGGATCGTCGAGCTTCGTGTAGTCGCCGGCCCGCTGCCGGTTGGCAACTTCGTCGGCCGGCCGGGCGACGTTCCGCACGATGAGTTTCTTGTCAGGAAAGCGCTGGTGCAGCAGCGTCTCGAAGTGCCCGAAGATGTTCATCCGCTCGGCGGTCGAATTGCCATAGATCGCGATCCGCTCGCCGTCGATGAACTGGAGCGGCAGAGTGCTCGGGGGCAGCGCCGGACTCGACGGCCGACGCCGGGGTGCGAGCAGCTCGCGGGCCGTCTCGAATGGGTCGGCCTCTTTCGGGGCTCCGGCCGGAGCGTCGGGCTTCTTCGCCTCGGCGGCCCCGGCGGCTTGGGCAGCGACCGCTATGAACAACAGCAGCGAGGCCAGGCGAAGTGGCGCGAATGGCATGGGCATGGTGCTTCTCGGGAGGTCAAAATAGGTTTCACGTGACAGCATAGATCGGAACCGCCGCAATGCGAGCGCCAGACATGCTCAAAATCTCAAGGTGCCATGTCACTGGGCCTGCCCCGAGCTGCCTCATGTGACCCGCTCGAGTTTCGTGATTCGTCCGGTGGCCACCCACTCCGCCACGAACAGGTCGCCCGTCGGTGTGAAGCAGGCATCGTGGGGATGGACGAACTCGCCGTCTTTCCATTGGTCGGGCAGGCCGCGGAGGTTCTTGATCTCGTCGAGCCGGTCAACCGCCCGACCGAGTTTTGCGACCGGCTGGTTCTTCTCGTCGAGCAGTGTCACGCAGGCCTTGAGCTCGGGGACGACCATCAGGCCCTGCCAGGTGTCGAGGTTGGCCGGGAGACCGAAGCCCGTGACTGTGTCGCGGTAGGTTCCGTCGAGGGCGAACGTCTGCAGCGTGTTGTGCGCCCGGTCGCAGATCACGATCGTGGGCTCACGCTTGGTGCCGTCTGCCGCGGGACGGCGGTCGATCCAGATGCCGTGGGGCGTGTTGAACGTGCCCTTGCCGTCGCCGGCTCCGCCGAACGAGCTCAGCCACTTCGCATCTTTGTCGTAGCGGTGCATCGCGAACGAGCCGTAGCCGTCGGCGAGGAGAAAACCGCCGTCGTCGAGAAAGGCGAAGTTCGTGGGCAGGAAGCCCTGCCGGTTCCAGGAGGGCGTGGTGGAGACGTCTTCGCCCAGTGCGTAAACGCCCGACTCCATCGGCGCTTTGCGAAACCAGACGATCTCGCCGTCGAGCGTCAGCTTCGCGAAGGCCTTCACGCCCTGGTAGCCGCAGACGTAGAGGAATTCCGCGTCGCCTTCTTTGCGAACCTCGATGCCGTGGCCGCCTCCCTGAAACTCGCTGCCGAACGCCCGGATGAATGTGCCCGCCGGGTCGAACACGAAGATGGCCGGGTGGTCTTTCTTATTTTTGTGGCCCTCGTGGATCACGTACAGATTGCCCGCCGCATCGACGGCGACGCCATGCGTGGTCTGCCAGGTGAACCGGTCGGGCAGCTGCGGAAAACGGTGGTTCACCCGAAACGTATGTGCCCCCGCGCCGACGATGATGTCGGTGCCCACGCGACGGCTGCGGGCGAGGGCGGGCGTGGACGAGACTGTGACGGCCCCTGCCGCCAGGGCGGTGAACGTGCGCCGCGAGATCCGGGGCAGGGGGCGACGGTCGAGCGGGGGCATGTCCGACTCCTTCGTGCGACAGATCGCCTGAAGAGCGCCTCGCTGGCGCGACGCGCAATCAAAGTCTGAAAATACCACGGATCCGGCTGCCTGGCGATCGACCGATCGGACAGTGGCCGCTGGCGGCGCTCCAGCGGCGCGACATCCTTCCTGCCCCGAACCCCTGGAAAACCGCGAAAAATGCTCGCTCCGGTTTCGGCACGGCATGTGCACCCTTTCCAAGTGTCGGCAGGTCAGCGCGACCCGCCCAGCACCGCCCCGAAGACCTCTGCTCTGGAGCATCAGCCATGAAAAAGATCGAAGCCATCATCCGCCACTTCAAACTCGAAGAAGTGAAAGACGCCCTCAACGCCCTGGGCGTGAAGGGCATGACTGTGACCGAAGTCCGCGGCTTCGGCCGCCAGAAGGGCCACACCGAGACCTATCGCGGCGCCGAATACTCCGTCGACTTCCTGCCCAAGGTGAAGATCGAGGTCGTGGTGGGCGACGACGAGGCGCAGACCGTGATCGGCAAGATCATGACGACGGCCCGCACCGGCCAGGTGGGCGACGGCAAGATCTTCGTCACGCAACTCGCCGACGTCATCCGGATCCGCACCGGCGAAACCGCCGCGGCTGCCATCTAGCTTCACGGCGGCAGGGCCGGGTTGGGTCTTCTGGCCCAACCCGGCTTCTGGCTCCCCATATCCCGTCGCCGGACGTTCGCCTCCGCCCTCCAGGCTCCGGCTCACTCGGATTTGCCTGCGCTGCGCCATCCATGGCTCCGCTGGTCAAATACGCCGGCGAGCGGGACACGGGGAGCCCGAAGCCTCCTCAACTGGAAAGACGTAGGCGAGGGGTTACCCCTGCCGTTGAGACGGCGTATGTGACCAGCGCAGGCAGGAAGCCGGAGCGCAGGCACATCCGAGCGAGCGGAGGCCAGGATGGCCGCAGTGAGCGTCCGGCGAGACGGTACGGGGTAACCCCGAGCCGGCGCGCTACGATACGTACGATGATTACGTCGCGAGTGGGCGGGTCATTTCGACGGGCACCACCCACAAGTCGTATTGCTCGGGCGTGACGTACCCCAGCGCGACGGCGGCGTCTTTGAGGCTCGTGCCCTCGACGTGGGCCTTCTTCGCGATCTTCGCCGCCTTCTCGTAGCCGATGTGCGTGTTGAGGGCCGTCACGAGCATCAGCGAGTCGTCGAGGTGGTGCTTGATCCGGGCAAGGTTGGGCTCGATGCCCGCTGCGCAGTGGATCCGCATCGAGTCGCAGGCGTCGGCAATCAGATCGGCGCTCTCGAGCACGTTGTGGATCATCACCGGCTTGTAGACGTTGAGCTGGAAGTTGCCCTGGCTGCCGGCGAAGGCCACGGTGGCGTCGTTGCCGAACACCTGGGCGCAGACCATCGTCATCGCTTCGCACTGCGTGGGATTCACCTTGCCTGGCATGATCGAACTGCCCGGCTCGTTTTCCGGGATCGAAATCTCGCCAATGCCGCAGCGCGGGCCCGAAGCGAGCCAGCGGATGTCGTTCGCGATCTTGAGGAGGGCCATCGCGAGGCCGCGCTCGGCCGCGCTCACCTCCACGAGGGCGTCGTGGGCGGCGAGAGCCGCAAACTTGTTGGCTGCCGACACGAAAGGATGCCGTGTTTCTTTCGCGATGAAGCCGGCCGCCACGTCGCCGAACCGCGGATGGGCGTTGAGCCCCGTGCCCACGGCCGTGCCGCCGATCGCGAGCTCGTAGAGCCCGGGAAGTGCCCGCTCGATCGATTGGATCCGGTCGTCGAGCTGGGCCCGCCAGCTCGAAATCTCCTGGCCGAGTGTGATCGGGGTCGCATCTTGCAGGTGAGTGCGGCCGATCTTCACGAGGCCCGCATGCGCGCGCTCCAGCCGCGCGAACACATTGCGCAGGCTGCGTACGGCGGGCAGGAGCCGGTCGTGGATCACTTCGACAGCGGCGATGTGCATCGCCGTGGGAAACGTGTCGTTACTCGATTGGCCGCGATTGACGTCGTCGTTGGGATGCACCGGCTTCTTCGAGCCCATCACGCCGCCGGCGATCTCGATCGCCCGGTTCGAGATCACCTCGTTGGCGTTCATGTTCGACTGTGTGCCGCTGCCCGTCTGGAAGACGACGAGCGGAAAATGGTCGTCGAGCTTGCCCGCGATCACCTCGTCGGCCGCCTGGACGATGAGCTTCACCGTCTCGGCCGGCAGCTGGCCGAGTTCGCCGTTGGCCAGGGCCGCGCATTTCTTGAGGATTCCGAGCGACCGCTTTACCGCGCGGCCCCACTGGAAGCGGTCGACACCGATCTTGAAGTTGTCTCGCGACCGCTCCGTCTGGGCGCCCCAGTAGCGGTCGGCGGGAACCCGCACCTCCCCCATGCTGTCGGATTCGGTGCGAAACTGGCCTGGCTGTGCATGCATCGGAACCTCCGCTGCACAGTGTAGGCGAGCGCGACGTCAGCGGAAGACACGCGGCCGGTCGGCGGCCGTCTTGCCGGACGCGGCATTGGGCTGGGCGACCGTCGTCTCGCCCTCGCGGATGCCGAGCGCGAGCGCGAGCCAGCCGTCGGTGCTCACGGCCTGCAGCACGTGGAGGCCGTCGAGCCGAGGATTCTTCACGAGCTGCTCGGGCAGGATCGGGATCGGCCGCTCCTTCGGAAAGATCTTGCTGAAGATCGTGCGCAGGGCGAACTCGATCCGCCCTTGATGGCCCGGCCCGCTCAACTGCACCGGCCCCTCGCGTTCGAGAAACACCTGCGGCGCCGCGATAGCCGGCTTGTAAGAGACCCGCGCGACGATGTCGTACCAGCTGCGGCGGCCGCTCTCGATCGCATCGAGTGCCACCTGCATATGGACGAGGCCGTCTCGGCATTCGATCCGCAGCGGCTGCCGACGGGCGAACGTCACGTGCACGCCCTCGGGCAGATCGTCCGGAATGCGTGGCTCGAAGCCGGCCTGCTCGGCGACGGTGCCGAGCAGTTCCTCGAGCGACAGCCGCCGGCCCGCGAGCCCGAGCCGTTCGAAGGCGTTGTTGAGCGTCGACTCGTTCACCTGGAGGCTGAACATCGCGTCGCCCGGCGCCCGCGGCCGCGGGGTGTGGGCCGCGAACTGTTCGTCGGCCGCCAGCCGCAGGCGGAGCGTCGCGGTCGTGGCGGTCGTCTCCATCGCCACGGGCGTCGGCTCGAGCCCGAGCCGCACCAGCGGCATCCACACGCGTTCACGGATCCGGTCTCCGATCTCGACGAACTTCGGCTCGGCCTGGGCGTCGACCTCGCGGCACGCCCGCGACACGATATGGTCGATCACCTCGCGATTGGCTTCCGGCAGCGTTTCTTCGTGCTGGTTGCGCACCATCGTGCGCACGAGCGACCGCATGATCGGCACCGAGTCGAAGCTCGTCTGTACATTGGCCAGCTGCGAGCGGTTGGTCGCCACGCCCGTGGCCGTGCCGAAGAGAAGCCCGGCAGACGACACCTTGATCGGCTTACGGACCGTGAACGACGAGTCGCCGCGAGACGTGACCGACACGGGGCCGGAATCGGTGACGGTGCGCGATTCCACGTCGCCATGCACCTCGAGGTCGAAGCAGATCTCGTCGGCGTCGGGAATGAACCGCACCGTGGTGGTGCGCTGCACGGTGCGGGTGCCACGGACCTTGCGGCCGAGGACTACGTCGTCGACGGGGCCGGTGGTGACGGCGGCTGCCGGCAGCAGTTTTTCCAGAAATTGCTGGTGCATCGCGATCCGCACGTTGGCGGAGAGATAGTGATCGCTCACCGCCTTCGTAAGGCCATCGGCGCCGGGGTGGCCGACGCCCGCCAGAACGTCAGCCGACCGCGCCGCCACGGCCGCATCGTCAGGCGCCGTGGAACGTTCGAACCGCTCGACTGCGTCGATCAGTCGGGCCACCTCCCCTTCGAGCCGCGGGTCGGCCGAGGAGTCGCCGCACAGACCGGCCGCAGCCCGCCAGACGGCGACCCGCCGCGCGAGGGCGAGGGCCGCACGGCGGGTGGCCGATGCCTGGGAGTGATCCGACGTGGCGTCGGCCACGCCCATCCCGGCATGCACCGATTCGCCGAGCGTCACGAGGGCTGGATTGGCGGCGCTGTCGCGCGGGCCCGCCGTGGCCAGCACGCCGCGGAGCCGGTCGTGTGCCTCGCGGGCCCAGACGGCCGCGGGGCTTGTCGGCGACGCGCCGCCAATCTGCTCGATCTGCTCGACGAGTTTGTGGGGCGCGGGCCAGGAGCGGATGTCGGGCAGGGCCGAGGCTCCGTCGCTCGTCGCCATCGCGTCGGTCGCATCGCCACCGCGGTCACGCCCGAGAAGACGCTCGCCGACGCGCAGCCGCGGTCGGAAGCCGAGCCGCGGTGCCGGGACGGTCGGCCTGATCGCCGGATGCACCAGCGGCACGTCCGACCAGTTCACGCTGTCAGGGTCGACCCACGCTTCGCCGGGGAGCGGTGGGGCACCGAGTCGGTCGTCGGTGACGGGCTCATCGTGCGTCATCGCGGCCACCGTGGACGGCGGCGCGATGCGGCGCGGCAGTGGGGGCTCGACAGCCAGCGAAGGCCGGGCCGCCTGCACCCGTGTGACGAGGGCGCGGAGCGACTCGGGCGGAGGTGCTGGAGCCGGCGCCGACACGGCGCTATCTGCGGACGGATCGGGGTTCGCAATGACCACGGGCATCGGCACGATGGCGGGAGCCGACTCGGCCGCCGGCGCTGCGGTGGCCCGGGGGATCGCGACGGGGGTCGTGAGAGCCAGTGGGGGAGCGGCAGCGAGCGCTTCGCGGGCGGCGAGCGCTGCCGCCTGCACGGCGACATCCGTTGCCGATGAGGCCGCCGGCTCCCTGAAAGCCAGGCGCTCTGGAGGACGTGCCGGCCGTGCTTCAAAGGCAGTCGGGAGGGCGGAGTCGACAGCCGCCGGGCTCGCCGGCTCGTCGAGCCCGAAGAACGGCTCCGGCACCGGCTCCCAGGCCCGGGGGGCGAAAATGCCCGCCGCGAGCAACAGCCCCGCGACGAACGACGAGGCAAAGATTCCGCCAGCCCGTTTGTCGGACATGCCCCGCCCCCGCCGCTTGCCGGCGCCGCACCCGGATTCCGCCCACGTGCCGGCCACCCATGCTCGATCCCTGCACGTGGATCGTCAGGCACGACCCGAAAAATCGATCCAGGCAGACCCGCGCGTCAGGGTTTGTCGTCGATTGCCGCCGCACGCGGTAAGTCAGGTCGGCTGGGCAAGCCGGGGTTCTTCCAGGAGCGCCGTCCAAGCGTCGATGAGGACCGGAAGGTAGGCGTTGCGGTCGATGCCATCGAGCGCGTCGAGCGTCTGCGCGAGGCAGGTTGCCGCCCGTTCGTCGTCGGCCCGCCATGCGGCCACGGCCGCCGCGAGCGCGGGGTCGGCCGGCGATTCACCGGTCGCGTCGTGTCGCAGGGCCGCCCGAAAAAACTCGAGGGCGAATCCCAACACCATCCGCAGGCGGGCCCGGCGGGGCGGAGCCTCTTTTCCGACGGCTTCGACCACCGCGAGCACCTCGCGGGCGAGATCGACACCGTGCAGCGGCCGCGCGCCGAGCATCCGGAACAAGGCCGCCCGAAACGCCGTCAGTTCGTCATCGAGCAACTGCCGTGCCCGCTCCAGACTTCCACCGGCGTGGGCCGCGCACGTTTTCAGCCGCGCGTCATCCACCTGGGCCGGGTCGTGCTCCGCCCGCAGCACACGCGCGAGCTCCTCGGGCCCGAGTGGTCGGAAGCGCACGATCTGACAACGCGAGCGGATCGTGGGCAGTTGTCGCTCGAGCGCGGTGCCCACGAGGATGATGACCGCCTCCGGAGGCGGCTCCTCGAGTGTCTTGAGCAGGCAGTTGGCAGCCTCGTCGGAGAGCAGATCCGCGTCGAGGATCACCGCCACCTTCCGGCCGCCGAGCGCGGGCTTGAGCAGCAGCCGCCAGCAGAGGCCCTCACGCATCCGATGGTCGGCATCACCGATGAGCAGATCGAGCGGAATCGTCGCCCGCTCCTCGGGCTTTTGCACCACATCGATGTCGGGATGGCTGCCGGCCTCGGCCTGCACGCACGATGTGCAGGCGTTGCAAGCCACGAGCCCCGGGCGCGGCGCCGCGCACGTGAGCGCCTTGGCGAGCCGGCGGGCGAACGTGCCCTTGCCCACGCCCGGGGGGCCGATGAAGAGATAGGTGCCGGCGACGCGGCCCGAGGCATGGGCCCGCGCGAAGTCAGCCGCGATCGCGTCGTGCCCTTCGATTCCTTGCCAAGCCATGCGTCACCGCGCGTCGGGAAAACGTTGGCCGAGCACCGCCCGCAGTCGGCCGGCGACGACCTCCGGCTCGGCGGCGGCGTCGATCACGGCGATGCGTTCGGGATCGCGGGCTGCCTCCGCCAGATAGCCGGCGCGCAGGCGGGCCCGAAACTCGTCGCCACGATTTTCGAGCTTGTCGAGCGGCCGGTCGAGCCGGCGGGCGGCCGTCGCGAGATCGACGTCGAGCACGAGCACGCAGTCGGGCACGAGCCCGCCCGTGGCGACCGCGCCCACGCGGCGCACCACGTCGGGGTCGAGCCCGCCGGCATGTCCCTGGTAGACGATGTTCGCCAGCAGATAGCGATCGGAAACGACCCACTCGCCGCGGGCGAGCGCCGGGCGAATCACTTCCGCCACGAGCTGGGCGCGGGCCGCCATGTAGAGCAGCATCTCGCTCGTCGGGGCGAGGTGAATCTCGTGGCGGTCGAGCAGGATGGCGCGGATCGCGTCGCCGGCCGGCGTGGAGCCCGGGTCGCGGCAGGTCGTGACGGTGCGACCGCCCGCTTTGAGCCACTGCACGAGCGGCTGGATCTGCGATGACTTGCCGGCGCCGTCGATGCCGTCGAGGACGATGAAGCGGCCCGCCGCAGTCATGGCCGCTCCTTCCGCTTTGCATGGCGAGGCTGACTGCGGGCGGTGGCCACCAGGGCGGCGAGCGCCAGCGGGTCGGTCGGATCGAGCGTGGTGGTGCGGCGCACGATATCCTCGGCCACGGTCAGCTTGCCGGTGGCGACGAGACAGTGTACGAGCCCTTTTGCCGCCTCGAAGAACGGCTTGTTGCCGGCCAGCGCGTAAGGCAGGGGCCGCGGGCTGCCCGCCGCTTCGAGTGCCCGGAGGCCGAGCTCGTAGGCGCGGCCGAAGTGGCCGCGGGCGAGCTTCGGATCGTCGTCTTCGAGAGCGATCAGGCCGAGATGGAGATGGGCCTCCAGAAAGTCGGGGCATTCCGAGAGCAGCCATACGAGCTCGTCGCGGGCGATCTCGGCCTCGCCGGCGGCCACCATGGCCTCCACCGCTTCGATGTCGTCACGTCGCTTGCGGGCGCAGCGCGGGTGCACGAATTCCCAGGCTGGGCCCGGGGCGTCGCGCTGTTCCTGGAGGCGAAGTTTTTCAGCCATGGTGCCGCGCCGCTGCTGCGGGGAAGACCGATACACTCTCGTGGTTGGAACGGAACAAAAACCCGATTGCAAGAGGCTGGAGTGAAGGTCGCACGGATTCGCCCGCCCCGTTCGGCCGCGGCCGGCATGCCGAACATTTCCAGGCCGCTGGTACGCTGGTTCGCCCGCGTCGGCCGGGATCTTCCCTGGCGGCGGTCGCGGGATCCCTACCGCGTGTGGCTCAGCGAGATCATGCTCCAGCAGACCCAGGTGGAGCGGGTCAAGGACTACTACACCCGCTTCCTCGCCACCTTTCCCGACGTCCACGCGCTCGCCGCCGCCCGCGAGGAGCGCGTACTCAAGCTCTGGGAAGGGCTTGGCTACTATCGCCGGGCGCGGCAACTGCACGCCGCCGCCAAGCGGATCGTGGCCGACCACGGCGGCGTGTTTCCGCGCACGGCTACGGAGCTGCGGTCACTGCCCGGGATCGGTCGCTACACGGCCGGGGCCATCGCATCGATCGCGTTCGACGCCCCCGAGCCGATCGTGGAGGCAAATTCGAGGCGCGTGCTCGCGCGGGTGGCCGGCCACGACCGACCGCTCGACGGCCCGCGCGGCGACGAGCCCATCTGGGAGATCGCGGCGGCCGTCGTGCCGCGCCGCGCGGCGGGGCGGTTCAACCAGGCGCTCATGGATCTCGGGGCGCTCGTGTGCACGCCGACGCGGCCCCTGTGCACCACCTGCCCCCTGGCCACCCGGTGCGCGGCCTGGCAGACGCGCCGGACGGATGCGATCCCGGTGCCGGCGTCGCGGCGCGCGACGAAGCGCGTCCGCGAGACGGCGCTTGTGATCCGGCACGGCGACCACGTGCTCGTGGAGCGGAGAAAGCCGGGCGAGTGGTGGGAGGGGCTGTGGGACTTCCCGCGCGACTCGGCCACGGCACAGGGGCGGAAGCTCGGGGCCGTCCGCTACACCGTGACACACCACGCCATCGAGTGCATCGTGCGCGAGCGGGCCGTAGCCCGGCGGGCACGACCGACGAAAGACCGACGCTGGGTGACGGCGGCCGGCCTCGCGACGCTCGCAATGACGGCCCCGGGCCGGAGGATCGCCGCCCTGCTGAAACCGGGCTGATGCATTTGGTAGGCTCCAGCATCTTCAACCTGTTTTCCTGAGGAGCGTGTTTCGCGATGACCACACGATGCCTTGTTCTCGGTGCGGCCCTGCTGGCTGCAGTGTCTGCGCCCGCAGCCGACGCGGTGAAGCCGCTGCGTGTGCTTCTCGTGGCCGGCGGCTGCTGCCACGACTATGCGGCGCAGACCCAGATCCTCGAACAGGGGATCGAGGCCCGGGTGCGGGCGGATGTCGAGGTGGTCTTCAATCCCGACAAATCGACGAAGGCCACATTCGAGATCTACGGCAATCCCGACTGGGCGAGTGGCTACGACGTGGTCATCCACGACGAATGCGCTGCAGACGTCACTGACCCGGCCTATGTGGAGCGGATCCTCGCGGCCCATCGTCGGGGTACGCCCGCGGTCAACCTGCACTGCGCGATGCACTCTTACCGCTGGGGTGATTTCCGCCAAGCGGTCGCCGCCGGCGCCGAAAACGGCGGCTGGTTCGAGATGCTCGGCCTGCAATCCACCGGGCACGGCCCGCAGCAGCCGATCGAGATCGTGTTTGCAGATCGGGCCCACCCGGTGGTGCAGTCGCTCACCGATTGGAAGACCGTCAACGAAGAGCTCTACAACAACATCCAGGTGCTCCCCACGGCGAAGGTGCTCGCCACGGGCCGCCAGCTCGTACCGTCCAAGCCCAAAAAGGACGAGCCTGCCGACCCGGCGGCGAAGCCGACCGAGGCGAATGCGGTTGTCGCTTGGACGAACGAGTATGGCCCGAACAAGACGCGGATCTTCAGCACCACCCTCGGCCACAACAACGACACCGTGGCCGACGATCGCTATCTCGACCTCGTGACCCGCGGCCTGCTCTGGGCTGCCGGCAAACTCGGCGACGACGGGGCACCGGCTCCGGGGCTCGCACTGGAGGCGAAGTGACGATGGCACGCGCGGCACTGGCCCTCGAAGACGGCACGGTCTATCTCGGCGACTCCTTCGGGGCGACTGGCACCGTCTCCGGCGAGGTCTGTTTCAACACCTCGATGACCGGCTATCAGGAGATCCTCACCGACCCCTCCTATCGCGGTCAGATTCTCGTGATGACCGCGCCGCAGATCGGCAACTACGGCGTGAACCCTGCCGATGTCGAGAGCGGCCGGCTCCAGATGGCGGGCTTCGTGGTCCGCGAGGCCAGCCGGATCCCGAGCAACTTCACCGCCACCGGCACGCTCGGTGACTATCTGGCCCAGGCAGAGGTCGTGGGCATCACCGGCATCGACACGCGGGCGCTCGTCCGCCGGCTGCGCATCCGCGGCGCCATGACGGGCGTGCTCTCGAGCGAGGTGCTCGATGCCGGGAAACTCGTAGCCATGGCGCGGTCGGCCCCGCCCCTCGTGGGCCGCGATCTCGTCCGCGAGGTGATGCCCGAAGCAGAAACAGCCTGGACGGAGCCGCTCGACGCCTGGGGCACGCCGCTCCCGCAGCCCCTCGTGGGCGGCGAGTTTCCCACCGTCGCGGCGCACGCCGGCACGAAGCACGTGGTGGCGCTCGACTACGGCATGAAGTGGAACATCGCCCGGCATCTCACGAGCAGTGGCTGCCGGGTGACCGTGCTCCCCGGCAAGGCGACTGCCGCAGACGTCCTCGCTCACCGGCCCGACGGCGTGTTTCTCTCGAACGGCCCGGGCGATCCCGAGGTGCTCGACTACTGCGTGGCCACGGTCCGCGACCTCGTGGGCAAGGTGCCGCTGTTCGGCATCTGCCTCGGCCATCAACTCCTCTCGCTCGCCTGCGGCGCGAAGACGTTCAAGCTCAAGTTTGGCCATCGTGGCGCCAACCAGCCGGTGATGGATCTCGAGACCGGCAAGGTGGAGATCACCTCGCAAAACCACGGCTTCGCCGTCGACGAGGCCACGCTGCCGCCCGATCTCGTGGTTACGCACCGCAACCTCAACGATGGCACGATCGAGGGCGTCCGCCACCGGTCGGGCAAGGCTGCGAGCGTGCAGTATCACCCCGAAGCCGCCGCCGGCCCGCACGACTCGGCGTATCTCTTCGACCGCTTCCGCGCGATGATGTCGTGAGCTCGCGGGCCGGTTCGGGGCTGCTCGTGCCATCGTGGCACTTGATGACCACCCGCATTCGAAGCCGGCGGTACGCTGCTTCATCACCGAGGGCGATCGCTAGTTCATTCCGAACTGTGATGGTGCGCTCGGTGTAAGCCGCGTATCTGCCCGTCGGCTCTTCCGCATCGCACCGACCGTCTCCGCCGAAAGTTCCTCGCGCCTACGAGTTGAGGAGGCTTCGGGCTCCCCGTGCCCCGGGAGCCGGCGTATTTGACCAGCGAAGCCATGGATGGCGCAGCGCAGGCAAATCCGAGTGACCCGTAGCCTGGAGGGCGGAGGCGAACGTCCGGCGATGGGGTAGGGGGAGCCCGAAGCCGGGTTCATCGAGCACGGCAAAAATGGCCACGGAAGCCCGTTTTTTGACAATTCCGTAGCGTGTGCCAGAGTTGCTGGAAGGCCGGGCCGCATCCCGGCTTCACCCGCGCACGGCTCGCGCCACGCCGTGAGCGGTCCCCCCAGTCTCTGCGACAAGGAGTGTCCTCCCATGGTTCGTCTGTCGTTTATCTGCGGCCTCGCTGCCGCGTTCGCGCTCGTCATCGGCTCGTTTGCCGATGCCGGCTTCGGTCATCACCGCCGTCATGCCGATCCGTCGTGTGCCGTCGAGCCGGGCTGCAGTGCGTTCGAGCCGGCCTGTGCCATCGAGCCCTCGTGCGAGATGGAGCCCGATTGCGGTGCCGTCACGTGCTGCCCGAGCAACCCCTGCATCAAGTACCGCCACAAGCACGCCCACAAGCACAAGCACGACTGCGGCTGCTGCCCCGAGCCGACGTATGAAACCGTGCTCACGCCGACGAGCCCGGAGACCTGCTGCACGGTGAACGTGCCGGTCTGCCTGCCGGCCTGCTGCCAGGGCTGCCCGTGCGAATCGTCGCGGTGCACCGTGTTTGGCTGCGGCCAGGTGCGATACGACTACGCCTGCGGCTGCTCGGTGGTCGTGCGGTTCCAAAAGCACGGCGACATCTTGGTGACCTACCATGGCTTTTAGGCCGGCATCCAGCCGGCCGTTGTAGGACAGGCTTCAGCCTGTCACCGCGACTGATGACATATCGACCCGGCCGGAAGGCGACTTCCGGCCGGGTTTTTCTTTTTTGGGCCCGGCTGTAACGGATTGGCGGCAGACGCGTTTTCCTGGCAGACGGATCGACCGGCCTTCCGGTAGGAAGGTCGATCTCCCGCACGACGCCAGGAGCGGAAACCATGTCGGCCAGCGGCGATCCCCACGGCTGGGTGCTCGAAGCCGTCGATCGCTACGAGCTGCCGCTCCAGCGCTACGCCCGCCGGCTGCTCGGCGACTTCGACCTCGCCGCCGATGCCGCCCCGGCCGACCTGCGGTTCGCCGCGACGAAGGCGGCTACCGGGCCGAATTCCTCGACCTCGTCCGCCGGGCTGAAGGTCCTGGCGTGGCCTGGTAGCCGTCCTTACCGGAAAAAACGAAAGAATCGATCCCACGCGACCGATCTATACCCCTCTAGAGAGGTATCTGTATGTGGTCGTGGGACATCCTTCGATTCGACGCCGGATCAGGCCGAGGCTCGTCCGGCGCAGAAAAGCCGCGGATCTACGTCGATTGCACGCAGACCCTGGCGCGGCCGGTGACCACGGGCATTCCGCGGGTGGTGCGGAGCATCGTGCGGCACGGGGCTCTCGTTGCGGAGGCCCACGGTGCCACACTCGTGCCGGTGCGGTTCCAGTGGGGGCGGTTCGTGCCGGTGCCTGTCGGCCCGGAGGGGCTCCTGCGGCCGATGGCACCCGAGCATCCGCTCACGCGCCGACTCCGCAAACTGCTCGTGCCGCGCACGCTCGTGCGGAAGGCCAACCGCCTCGCCGCCCGGCTGCGCGACCGATCACCGGCGAGTCCCGGCATCGCGTTCGGCCGCCATGATGTGTTGCTCCTTCCCGATTCCTCGTGGGGCGAGGAGTTCTGGGGAGTAATTGATGCAGCCCGTGCGGTGGGAACGCGGCTCGGTGTGGTGCAGCACGACTTCATTCCGCTGCGCCATCCGGAACTCGTGCCGCCCAAGAGCACCGCCGTCTTTCGCCGCTGGATGCGGGCCACGCTCACGCGGGCCGACTTCGTGCTCGCCGTTTCGGAAACCGTGGCCCGCGAGACCCGTGCCGAACTGCTCGCGCTCGGCCGCGCCGAAATCGCCAAACGACACGTGGCCACGTTTCGCAACGGGTCGGATTTCTGCGAAACGGAACCACCACAGAGGGCCAGATCGCGCGTGCGCACGTCCCTGCAGCGCTTCCTGGCCGCAGGCTCCGTGGCTCCGTTTCTCACCGTGGGCACGATCGAGCCGCGGAAGAACCAGGCACACCTGGTCGAGGCGTTCAGGAGGCTGCATGCGGTGGATCCGACCGCGCGGCTGCTCGTTCTGGGAATGGTCGGCTGGAAGGGGCAGTCGGTCGCAGCAGCCATGCGCCGCCATCCGGCCTGGGGCAGCGGAATCCTCCACGTATCCGACGCGAGCGACGCGGAGTTGCTCCATGCTTACCGCCATGCCCGGGCTCTCATCTTTCCGTCCCTGGCCGAGGGCTACGGCCTGCCGATCGTCGAGGCGCTCGCTGCGGGCCTGCCGGTGCTCGCGTCCGATATTCCGGTGCACCGGGAGGTGGGAGGCAGGCACTGCACCTACTTCGACCCGCACTGCCCCGACGTCCTCGCGGCCTGCCTGCGCGACTTCTGCCGGCACGGTTCGCGTGGGAGGCACGGCGTCCGGCCCGACCGTCTGCCCTCCTGGACGGAAGCCGCCGAAAAGATCGTGACGACGGCCCTTACACCCGTGGATCGCGGTTCCACGCCCCGAGTCGCCGCGGCCCGACTACGGCTTGCCGGCTGAGCCCCACGCTGGGCCGGGCCGCGGGTGTCCTGCTCGCGAAACCCTGGAAAACGTGGGTGGTTGGTGGCTGAAGGGGGAGCGAATTGCCTCGGCTTGCCGGTGCGCGGATGGTTGCCTCGTCGCGGTCGTCGTGACCGCGGTTTCGCCCGCACGGAAGCTTGAGTCCCCAAAGTTCCCGTGAGGCCCATCCCATGGTCACTCCATCGATTGTCCTGCATTTTCAACAGCGTTTCGGTTGTGTCGTAGTGCCGATGGTTTTCTTCTGTGGCGTGCTGGCTGTCGGCCGGCCTGCGGCAGCGACCCCCTTCTTCTATTTCCAGGCCACGTCCGGCACGACGATGCAGCAGGAGGTGATCGGCGATCCGGGCGGCTCGAGCTACACGCTCGCGAATGGCTGGCCGGCCGGCATAGGACTCCCGACGGCACTCGGCGGCTGGCCGACATCGCCTGCGCCCCCGGGGTTTGCGCCCGACGCCAGTTTCGGCAACAACCAGGGCATCTCCGGCTACCACACGGCGAATCTCTGGCTCTCGGAGCCGGCCTTGGTGAAGTTTGAGTTCCTGGGCAGAGGCGATGCCGACTTCCAGAACCAGTTCAAGGTGAATGGCACTGTGATCTATGACACGACCACTGCCTCCACCAACGGGCCGAATCCGACGGGCTCCTACCTGTTTGGGGCGGGCCTCGTGCCGTTCACGTACATCGCCAACGTCACGAACCAGACCGGCTCGGGCACGTTCACGATCCCGAACGGCTTGAACACGGCCAACCCCGTGAACGGGGCGGCGTTCTTCATCGGGTTCGATCCCTACACGTCGGGCACCACGTTTATCACCAGCGGCACGGGCGCCGTCTACATCGGGCTCAGCGACCGTCCGGAAGTCATCCCCGACCACGACTTCCAGGATCTCAGCGTGAAGGTGTCAATCGTGGGCGTCCCGGAACCGGGCACTCTCGCATTAGCTATCCTCGGTGCGGGAAGCGTGGCACTCACGGTGCGCCGCCGACGGAGGGGTAGGACAGGCTTCAGCCTGTCACGAATACCGACAGGCTAAAGCCCGTCCTACGCGCCCTGCGCCGCGAGCCAGCGCTCGGCGTCGAGGGCCGACATACAGCCGGTGCCGGCGGCCGAGATCGCCTGGCGGTAGTAGTCGTCGGCCACGTCGCCCGCGGCGAACACGCCTTCCACGCTCGTGTCGGTGCGGAAGTGCTTCTTCCACACGAGATA
>Ga0214921_10000209_pt1 | contig 115580 bp, 135 predicted proteins | sample LL1505_MetaG_FD_177992 | JGI IMG/M metagenome (GOLD analysis project Ga0214921, IMG submission 177992) | Freshwater microbial communities from Lake Lanier, Atlanta, Georgia, United States - LL-1505 | ecosystem: Environmental > Aquatic > Freshwater > Lake | place: USA: Georgia | collected... | reverse complement strand
AATCACCTGAATTCCCGGCGTTACCGCCATTTCCCAATGAAGATGAAATTGTAAAGAAAGCGGAAGCTCTCAATCAATTCGTTTCTCAAACCACTCCACAACCTGAAGTTAAAATAAAATCGAAAACTAATTCGTAATTGGAGACCAAGGCGGTCTGATGTTGGACCGCCGTAATCAAAAAGGAAGAACAATGTATTTCAACAAAAGACTTACAAACAAAATTTTAATTACAATCTCATCAGTATTGATTGCAATTAACCTATTAATCCCTACTGCACGAGCCCAAGTAGATAAACACACAGCACAGAAAGCTGGTCAGCACTTCAGCAGCGAAATTCAATGTTTAGCTGAAAACATTTATTATGAAGCTGCAAGTGAATCATTTGAGGGTAAATTGGCAGTAGCACAAGTGACACTCAATCGTGTAAACTCTGGTAAATTTCCAAAGACCGTTTGTGGTGTTGTAAAACAAAAAGATGAAATCAATGGCAGAATGGTATGCCAGTTCTCTTGGTTCTGTGGCCAAGTATATTCAATGGTTCGTAATCCATATCAATGGGAAGAATCGGTACTTGTTGCAAAAAAAGCCTTGACATCTGCTGTTGCACATGATACACTATACAGAGAGAAAGCTATGTATTATCATGCCAACTATGTTAAACCTGGTTGGAATTTGCCAAGAATTACACAGATTGGTAACCACATTTTTTATAAAGAGCGAAATAGAATATAATATGCCAACAAAAGGTGAGATTAAAGAATTCAGTTTAATGATAGAAGAATTGGCAGACAAACTTAAATGCAATCGTATGGATGCCATTCTTCACCATTGTAAAGAAACAGGATTAGAAGTTGAAGTTGCCTCTACTTTAATTTCAGCCGCACTTAAAGCAAAAATTAAAGAAGAAGCACAAGAATTAAATTTGATTAAAAAGAGTTCCAAACTCCCATTATAATGATTGAAAATTCAGGTTTTGCCGCTTTCGCAATGTTTCATGCGTTAAAGTTGCATTTCACATCAGATAGTTACGACTATATCAAATACAATGGTAAGACAAACGTTACCAAAACAACATTCTCTACCAGAAAAGACAAATACTCATTCTACCGTTTATCTCGTAAATATGGATTGACAGAATTACGGGACTTTTTTATTGCCAACTTTGTGGTAGATAATATTCAATGGATTGGTGATGTAATGACACCGGAAGCCGATGAGAATTACAAAAAGTGGTTAAAAACTCAACAAAGCTTGACTTATACCTTTGAAAATGATATAATTAAGTTGTTAGATAGAGTTGATAATCCAAATCAATTATTAATGGTAAATAAAAATGAATTTCCATTACTCATGCAGTATGCATCACAAGGTGATATTACATTAGAAACATTAATTATATTGGATGATTTGATGAATTTTTTCCCAATGTGGCAAAAAATTATATACGATGATATTGTTTGGCCAAATTTTAAAATGAAATGTGTGAAATACAAGCCGTTTCTGTCTTATGATAAAAATAAGTTCAAACAAATTTTGAAAGAAAGAATTAAAGAACATGCGTAAGATTACCAAAGTTTACTTGGACATGGATGGTGTGATTGCCGATTTCGATAAGCAATACAAAGAATTGTATAGAATGTCACCAAAAGAGGCAGACGATAAAAAAGAATTCTATAAATTGTTTGATAATTTTATTGAAACTGGACAATTTGCCAAACTAGACATGACCCAAGATGCAAAAATATTGTTACAGTTTTTAGACAGCACAGGTATTCCTGTAGAGATTTTATCTTCAACTGCATCTGAAAAAAGACATGATGCTATTGCTCCTCAAAAAACAGAATGGTTGCGTGAGCATGGTATACATTATCCAATCAATCTGGTACCAGGTAAAAGACTGAAAAGACAGTATGCAAAGCCTGACCATATATTGATTGATGATACGACACAGAACATTGACCAATGGAGGGAAGATGGTGGTATCGGTATACTACATACTGATGCTCTGACTACAATCGGTATTATGAAAATGTATATTTAAAATAATAAAAAATGTCTGATATTTGGATTTTAGGATTAAACTTAAATCATAATTCTTCTGTTACTCTATTAAAAAACGGAGAGGTGATTTTCTTCTTAGAAGAAGATAGATTGAGCCGTGTTAAACATGATGAATACCTTTATCACACACTATCAAAAATTACCAGTTATACAAAAAAATTAGATTATGTAATAGTCGGTGCAGAAAATGGAAGTAATAGCTACAATTTTTTATGTGTAAAAGGTATTTTAGTTAAATTTAAATTAATTTCAACTAATTTTCAAATTACTCATTTTGTTGATGAACACCACATATTTCATGCATCCAGTGCTTTTTATTCTTCAGGATTTAGTGAAGCTATATGCTTGGTGATTGATGGTGGTGGACAATTTAAACAATTTGAGAGATATCATAATGGTAACGAGTGTGAAAGTGTTTATCTAGCAAATTATAATGATGGATTAACTCCGATGTATAAAAAGTATATGAATACATATGGAGTTGATCCAATCTATAACTATAAATCGATACATAATTTTGTATCTCAACCAAACATAGCCTGCCTTTATTCAGGACTAACCAGGCAGTTAGGTTTTTGTAATCTGGATTGTGGTAAAACTATGGGACTTAGTGCTTATGGTCAAAAAGATAATTCTATACCAGAAATATTTGTTAATATAGCCGGAGAAAAATTATTAAATAAAAATTTATACAACATGCATTTATATAAAGACGAAACAGGACAACTCGTTGAGGATTTTAATAATCCAAATATTGTAGGTTTTGAAAAATATGATAAAGAAAATCTATGTTTTACCATTCAAAAAGCAACAGAAGAATATGTTGTAGAAATGGTCAATAAATCATTACAAATGTCAAGTTGTAAAAATTTGGTTTTATCTGGTGGATTATTTTTAAACGTTGTTGCAAACTATGAATTTATAAAAAATATACCATCGGATGTAAAAGTCTTTATTGATCCGATCGCTCATGATGGTGGACTATCTTTAGGTGCAGCAAAGTGGTTACACCATAAGTTGTTTTCTGATAAAACAATAAGAAAACAAAAAGCCTATTATCTCGGCCCTTTACCCGAATATAATTACACACTAAATGATGATGAAGAAGAAATTGAAGTTGACCATGATTATGTTGTTAAATTACTAGAAGAACAAAACATTGTGGCGTTATATCAAGGAAGGTCAGAAGCTGGTCCAAGAGCTTTAGGCAATCGTTCTTTGTTATTTGATCCAAGAAATAAAAATGGAAAAGATATTGTTAATGTTGTGAAACAAAGAGAATGGTTTAGGCCATTTGCTGGTACAATATTAAAAGAATATGCTGATGAATATTTTGAAATGTGTTCTTTGGAAGAATCACCTTTTATGATGTATGCCGTTAAAGTCAGAGAGGGTAAAGAAAAAATTATACCAGCAATCACACATGTGGACAATACTTGTAGAATACAAACTTTAACCAAAGAACAAAACAAACATTATTATAAACTCATTGAATGTTTTTACAAAAAAACTGGAGTGCCTATTCTTCTTAATACCAGTTTTAATTTAGCAGGAGATACTTTAGTTGAAACCATGGATGATGCATTACGAACCATTCGGAATTCAGACTTAAAATATCTTTATTTACCAGAATTAGGCAAATTAATTATGAAAAAATAGGAAAAAAATGAAAGAAATGTTGAAAGAAGTAATTACACCTTGTGGATGTGGCCGTAGTCCTACAGGTGAATGTATTGGTTGGCATAATCTAACTAATGAAGAATTTAAAATTCGTTTACATGAGTGGAACAATTCTACTGGTAAACAATTATTAAATGAGAATTCAGGCCTTGACAACGCCTAAATACTATTATATAATGAGAAGTATGTGGACAAGTCGTTTTATACACCGTTAATAATCCGTTTATACGAAAGGAAGTAATTATGAGTTCATTTGCGAACCTCAAACGCCAATCTGGCAACCTCGACAAACTATCAAAGGCAATCGAGGCACTCAATACCTCATCCGAGGGTAACGAAAAAACCGACAATTTCTGGCGACCAGAAGTAGACAAAGCTGGCAATGGCATGGCTACGATTCGTTTTCTGCCTGCACCTGCAGCTGATGGTGATGATGCATTACCATGGGTCAAAGTATTCTCACATGGATTCCAAGGTCCTGGTGGTTGGTTAATTGATAACTGTTTAACTACCAAGAATGAGCAATGTCCTGTATGTGAACACAATTCTACATTATGGAATTCTGGTATAGAAGCGAATAAAGACATTGTTCGTAAGCAAAAACGTAAACTAAATTATATTGCCAACGTTTATATTATATCCGACCCAAAACATCCTGAGAATGAAGGTCAGGTTAAATTGTTTAAGTTCGGTAAGAAAATCTTTGATAAGATTTCTGAAGCCATGAATCCACAATTTGCGGATGAACAAGCAATCAATCCATTTGATTTATGGAAAGGTGCTAACTTCAAATTAAAGATTCGTAAAGTTGAAGGCTATCAGAACTATGACAAGTCTGAATTTGAATCACCATCACCATTGTTGGGTGATGATGATGAATTAGAAAAGATTTGGAAGTCAGAGTTCTCTTTGGCTGAAATGATTTCTGATAAAGAATTCAAATCATATGATGCATTGAAACAACGCTTAGATAAGGTTCTAGGTCTCAATGGTGAAGCACCAAAGACAACCGTAGAACAAGCCAAAGCTAAACCTGCACCTAAGGCAGTAGCAGAAGATTCTCCATTTAAGGACGATTCTGAAGATGATGATATGGCATACTTCAGCAAACTCGCTGAAGAAGATTAATAATGAGTTGTTTGTGAATTTTTAACTTTGATTGAAAGGAAGTAAAATGAAGTATCTTACCGCACTCGTAGCTTCTATGTTCGCTGTTGCAGCATTTGCTCAGGCACCTGCTAAGAAAGAAGAACCAAAGAAAGAAGCACCTAAAGCAGAAGTTAAGAAAGACGAAAAGAAGAAATAATCTTTTCTCACTTAAAAGAAACCCACCTTTATGGTGGGTTTTTTATTATACAACTCGTGTGCTATATAATATCATATTTTGAAATGTAGGTTCCAAATTCCTCACAGGAGGCATTGGAATCTTTCCACCACCTTCTGCATAACTCTTGACCGAATTATTGTTAATGACAGATGATGGATCTTCTTTACTTTCAGGAATGTTTAGATTTAAATTTTCATTTTGAACTTGGCTGAGTTTTGCACTAGCAGCCGGTGCTTCAGTTGGAACTTCAGAAGCCGGTGATGATGTTGGTGTTGCTGATGGTGTTTCTATTGGCGCAGCTGCAGGTGTGGCAGTTTCAACAGGTTCACCAACAATTTTCTTATACTTATCACGAGCCACTTTGTAATCTTCAACCGCTTCTAAAGCACCTGGTCCTCGTTTACCAAAGCCTTCTAATTGTTTATTGGTGAGTTTCTCACCTTCATTTTGATATGTTTCAAAATCTTTAAGTTCTGCCATTGTTCTATCATACTCTGGCATTTTTTGTCGTGCAGCTCTTTCATCAGAAACACCAGCTAGGCCACCAACAGATTTGGCTTGGTCTAATCCTTTGGCTGCTTGTTCATCTTCATAACTTGGTTCAGCTTGTAATGCTTTACGCAAAAGAATGCCAAAACCAATAATAGATGTGGCACCAAGAATGGCCAAACCAACAGGACCAGTGAAGAACAATCCTACTTTACCAACAGTTTTTAATATCGATAATGCATCACGGCCAAGACCAAAAGCATCCAATATATCATCTAAGAAACTTCTTTGAGGACCTTCAGGTACTTTTGTTGCTGTTACTGTCTTTTCATTGCCTGTAAAAGGTTTGCCTGTAATGGCTTCAATGAGTTCTTTATGTCGCCTTGCTTTTTCTAATGCATTTTCTTCTGCAAATTGTTTAGCTTCATTTCGTCTTGTTTTTTCAGCTTCACTGATATTTTGCATGAAACCTAACATTTTACTTAGAATATCATTAAGTCCGTCACCTTCCTCGACAGGTTTTATTTTAGATGCAGTATCATAAACTTTCTTGCCTGTAAAGAATTTAATATCTCTTTGTTTTCTACCAGTCAAACGGCCCAATACAGCAGGACCCAAATTAGAACCACCAGTCACAAACTTAGCAATGTTTAAAGGATCAAATCGTTGTTTGATACCAGTCATTGCAGCCGATGTCTTTTGTGAAATACTTTTACCAATGGAAGAACCAATGCCACCACCTGATGCAATTTGATCTGCAATCAAATCGGATAGTGCTGTTTTCCTGATACTTTGAGCTTTATAGTAATCCATCTAGTTTATTTTCTTTGTATAGGCCGAACGATCATCACCACCAGCAGCTGGCATAGGTTTTTCTTTTTTTATTTGACTTGTGGTATTATTATTTACAATAACTTGAGCCGGTGTAGTATCGGCCATATCCTTTTTCAATTCTTTGTTTTCAGTAGAAGCTGCATTGATTTGACCACCAGTATTTAACTCTGCGGCATAGGCAGCTGCCAATGTTTTTCTTTTCTCTCTCGATTCTACACTGGCAGAACCAACTGCTGCATTGACTTTATCGATGTTTTCTAAATCTTCTGGTTTTTTAATTCTTAGTTTAAAGAATGCTGGTATAATTTTGGCAGCAATTTCAGGATCATTTGCTAAGTCTGGATTATTAACTAAATCAACACCAATGGCTTTACCAATCTTATCATAATTTTCTTTGCCTGTTATCTGTATGAATCCACGACCACGATATTTAAAACCATCTCCTGGTGCCGTGTTGCCCATACGACCACCATAGATTACATCACCTACAGCTTCAGGTCCTTTACTGACAACGGCTTGTGCTTCTTCTATTGTATTAAAACGAACTTTGTTTTTACCGCCAACAGGCTGACCGTCTACAGCACCAGGTGGGCCATATAGTTTATATAATGTTTTTGCTGAATATTTACCTAGTTCTTCACTTCTTGGTTTAAAATTAGATTCTTTTTCCACACTGGCCATTACATTGGCTTGGGCTTGTTTGGAATAACCTGCTGCGACCAAAGCACCTAAAACTAAACCTTTCGTGCCACTCACAACAACGGGTGGAATTTTTGCTGCTGTTGGTGGTTTGGCAACAGGTGGCGCTTCAGGTTTTGCAGTAGGTTTAGGTTTTACCTCTTTTGGTGGAACAACTTCAGGTTTTTTTTCTTCTGCCTTTTTTATTGTTTCTTTTTTGGCTTCTTGTTCCTTTTTAACTTCTTTTTCTTTTTTCTTTACTTTACCTTCTTCTTTTTTTTCGGTCTTTTTTTGTTCTTGTTCTTGTTTTTTTTCTGTTGTTTTTTGTTGTTGCTCTTGTTTTCTTTCCTCAGGTTCTTTTTTAACTTTCTTTTTAGGTCTAACACGAGCCGTTAGAGCTTTGATAAGTTGCTTGTTGCGAGCATCTTCTTCCTCTTGTTCTGTAACCTGATTACGAGTATTTTCTTCTTCTAATAATTTTCTTTCTTCTTCCATCTTAACCATCATGGTATAGATAGAACCTAATTTCTGTGTGGCAGCAGTTAAATCTTGAGAACTGATACCACCAAAATTTTCTCTTTTCTTTGGGTCTTTGGTAAAATATTTGATGGTTTCTGGACTTCTACCTGTTAAACGACCAAGTATTGCAGGTGCTAGGCGAGAACCGCCTGTAAGTGCTTTAACGATGTTTAATGGATCAAATTTCTCTTTGATGCCTGTCGAGCGTGCTTTACTTCTATCAGATAATGCCTGACGAATAGACGAACTAACACTACCACCAGCGACAATATTATCGGTGATAAGTGAACTTAGAGATTTGCCTCTAATGTCTTTGGCCTTTTGATAATCCATTTATTAACGCTTCTTCTGCCGTTCTTTTATCTTTTGATTTTCTTCTTCAATATATTGTATCAAAAGGGAGATGTAAATATCTCTTTCCCAAGGCATCATATTTTCAAGTTCGGTCAAGCTATACTTATGGTGTTGCATTAACGAAAAATTCGTTTTGTAATAATTACTCAGATTGTCATGACGAAATATTAACCGAAAAAATTCTCTAACCCTTCCACCTCTATCGTGTGGTGAAAACCACACTTACTACAGGTAATATTAACATTTTCTTTTAATTTTGGTAGATTCTCAAAAAATTCTTCAATCTTTTTAAACTGCTCAGCATTTAGTGTTTCAACAAACTGTAACATTTCTTGTGGTGATGTTTCATGACCATAATAAAATTGTTCACCATCATAAATGTATTCAATACTACTTGCAATCATATTAAATGTGATTGTATTGATATCATCATACTGTAAAGAATCTTTGACCATGCCAAATTCTGGATACTTTAGTTTAATGGTAATCTTTGGTGTAATTTGTATTTCAGGACTAATGGTCTTTTCTTGTGTAACCTTAATGTCTTGTAAATTAATATTTGTTTCCATAACATTGTTACATTCAGTATCATTAACAATATTATTACACCGATAACGAGCCTCTACTACTTCACCAACTGATTTGGCTCGTAGATTAACAAAGTAATATTCAATATCAATAATAGGTAATCTATCAATATCAACATTCTCGGTCAATGTGCAATTATTGAGTATATCACGGATGTTTTGTTGCACGGTACTAGTTTCATTCGATTCTAGTGCCATTAATAGGTTTCGTTGTTCTTTTACAAGAAATGGTCGAAACTTAATTTTCTTTTTAGAAATTGGCAATTCAATTTCATAAGTTGGTATATCAAGTTTAGGTAAAGCCATGGTATTTTCACTCCATTTTAAAATTATCTACGAAATGTAGACGATATATCATTAATAAAATTATTTACTCCTGTGCCGGCAGCACCAACGGCATTACCACCAAGGCCACCAACAATATTGTTTACTGCATTGATACCAGCATCGACAAACTCCATACCAAGAGCCTGCAGAGAGTTGTTTTGCCAGTAAGTATATGCAAAAGTTACATTCAATTTATGATATCCATCAGATGACCAATCTAAATCCATTTGATTCATGGAAATAGGATAAGCATCATAGAGATTACAAGAATATGATATTTGATTAGTAACATCATATTGATTTACTGTAATAACGGTTGAGTAATCACCTTTATATCGTATATTGTTATTGTATAATGGATTGATGTAGTTTAACCACGCATCAAAGAAAATCTTTTGTGTCATGTCATCATCAACAATAAATGTCATATCAATATCGGTGTATGTGTTAAGATATGGATATTTTTCTACAGGTCCATATGTTTTTTGTTCAGCTGTAGCAAAGGTTCTGCCAGGTAAATTAGCATTCTCGCAACGATATGTAAGAGATTTTGCCGATTTAATGTATGGTATTAATGTTAAAGGAATAGGAATGTTCACATCAAATTTATGTGGACGAGATAAATCTTTTTGAAAGCTAGATTTAAATTCGGTAATTGAACCCGCCATTTTATTTCCTTATCGTATCTGTTCTAGTGATTCTTGCCACACTTGAGATGTGGAAGCTTTCCTAAACTGTTGTATTGGCAAGAATGCTGCAATATCCCATTCGTTTGGCTGCACGGCAAGTATTTTTGATTGAACGTGGTTCTTCAAATACTTTTTAAAACATGGTTTGAACTCTTTAAACCGCCTGGAGGCGTTTAATATATCATAGGTGACACTCATACGCTGAATGTCTTTATTGCCGTCAACCACAGCGAAATCCATCAATTTATCCAAAAAGGCGACTCGATACTGGATTGGCAAGTAATGCAGGTTCAAACCAGTAAAACCATCATTGTCAATGTTTAATACCAATACCAAAGGGAATCTATCATAATATGGTAAGTCTGCTTTGGTCTTTGGGTCATAATAGAAAAAATATAGTCCTCCATTGTGAAAATGATTTCCTCTATCTTCTCGTGCAATCGTAGAAGCGATCCCTGTTGGATTGCTGAGTTCACCAATTTTCTTAGTCATCCAACGATAAGATTCACGGCTCATCGTTTGAAGTTCAGAAGCAGTTTTTTGTCTTGCTAATTGTGTAAGTTTAGATGCCATCTACTATTTAGTTACAGTCCGAGATGATCTTCCGTGAGAACTTTGAATTCCCAACCACGATCTAAACAAAACTCGGTGGCGGCTTTCCATTTCGATTGGTTGACACCCCATGTGATTACCTCTTGAATGTATTGTTTAGTGATTCGTTTGCGTGGTTCTGGTGGTTGTGCTTGTTTTTTGGGTTTGACCTCTAATAACATGGTTTTAAGTTTACCGTCACGGGTTCGCATCTTCACTAAAAAGTCGGGAAAGTAACGGTGCCATTGTCCATCAACTGGTGACTTATAAGGAATGATAAGTTCTTCTGAAGCCCATGATATAATTTGTGGATTCTTATCGAGCCAGTTCATTACTTTTACTTCCCAGCTCGACCGGTAGATAATATTGTTATAATCCCCAATGTATTTTTGAGGGTTAGAAGGTGTAAATCGTCCAGAATATGCCATAAATATACTTATATTCTTTTTAGGACAACCATGGCTATCATTTCTATACCAACATCAATCGGCGGCGTATCGATTCCGGGTAATATCATTAATGGTCCTCTTGGAGCATTATTTGGTAATAAATTTGGCATAAACAGTTATCAATATCCTAGAGATTTGGGTTCAGCGACAAAAGGTCACATTGTTCAATTTTCAATTAATGAGATTCAACCCATTACTTATGAAGAAGCTAAAACATTTATTAATAAATCCACATCACTTGAAGGTTTAAAAGAACAATTTAATTCTGTCAAAAACTTCTTTGCTGGTGATGCACAAAAAACACTAAATTTCAAACCAAAGAAGAAACGAAAAGTTGCAACCATCTCTCTATATATTCCTGATACATTAAATTTTCAGTACAACGCAGGTTATGGAAATTTAAGTTTAGTAGAAGTAGCAAATGAAGCGGCTGTTGCGGTCAATTCTGTAGTAGGAAATAAACCTATTTTAGGTACTTTAGCAAAAACTGCATCATTGGGTTTAACTGTTGCACAATCTAATGCGGCCAAGCTTGCATTATCAACACAAGGTCTTGCAATTAATCCTCAACAACAATTACTGTTTGATGGTATAGATTTCAGAACCTATCAAATGGCATTTACTTTCACACCATATTCTCGACAAGAAGCTGAAGCTGTGAAAGAAATTATCAAACTGTTTAGATATCATGCCGCACCACAAATTACAACAGCAGCTGCTGGTATGTTTTTTGTACCGCCATCTACATTTGATTTAGATTTTCTTTTCAATGGCCAACAAAACAAAAATGTAACACGAGTTGCTGAAAGTGTAATTGAGAGTATTGATGTTAACTATGCACCTAATGGTTGGGCTGCATATGATAATGGTGCACCAGTTCAGACAACATTAACAATGAACTTTAAAGAAATCGAACTCATTGATAAAGATAAGATTAAGGCAGGCTATTAATGCAATACTTTGATACTTTACCAAAAATAATTCAAACTGACAATGTTGGTGTTTCACGAGTATTCACCAACATTTTGGCACGAGCCAGTATCATACCTGATGTGTTAAAAAATCCTCTTGTATATTATTCATATGATATACAAGAAGGTGATACGCCAGAAACTATTGCATACAAATATTATGGTGATTCGTATCGGTATTGGATTGTTTTGTTTGCAAATGAACTGTTGGATCCACAATGGTCGTGGCCAATGGATTCAAATGTGTTTGATAATTATATGGCAGAAAAGTATCCATCTGGTAATACAACCACAACTGTTTATAGTTATGAAAAGAAATTAACACAGACTGACAATTCTACTAATACAGTAACTATTAACACCATTGATATTGATGAAGCTGAGTATAATACTTTATTGACTAACACAAGAACATATACAATAGGCAATTCTACTGTTACTGTTCAAACAACAAAAAGAATTGTTTCTGTTTATGATTATGAATATGAACTAAATGAATCAAAAAGAAAAATAAACATACTTAATTCTATTTACGTTGACCAATTAGAATCACAATTTAAATCATTGATGTCACAATAATATGGAAAACAATCAACAAGTTCCAGTGGTTGAATCTCCTGGTGCATATTATCCCCAAGACTTTTCGATACAGACACTCAATCTGTTGACCGCAAGTGGTCAAAAATTTGAGTTGAAGAAACTATTGGTTGAATTATCATATTATGAGGACATCTACAGCTTTGTTACTTCTGGTTATGTTACATTGGTTGATGCACAAGGATTCCTAGAACTCTTTCAGTTAACCGGCAACGAATATATTGAAATTAATTTTGGTAAAATAAGAACAGGCACCAATTCAACCGATCAGTTGTTTCGTATCTATAAGACAAGTGATAGAAAACCTAGCGGTAATATGAACAGCGAAGTATATACACTATACTTTTGTTCTGAAGAATTATTGTTATCTGAACAAATAAAAATCAGTAAATCATATTCTGGTGTAGAAATATCCAAAATTATTGAAGATATTTTGGTTGAGAAGTTAAAAGTAAAGAAAAAAAACATACAAGTAATAGAACAAACAATTGGCATGTATAATTTTGTTATACCTCGTTTGAAGCCTTTTGAAGCAATTAGTTGGTTGTCCACTTATGCAAGACCAAAGATAACGGGAACAGTAGGCGCTGATATGTTATTCTTTGAAACTAAAAATGGTTTCAACTACCGGTCGTTGCAATCAATGTTTAAAGAACCAATTTATGCCACTTATCGTTATCAGGCCAAGAATATTGAAGATTCGGTGCAAGATTTTCAAGAAAAAACTATCACAGTATTGGACTATGAGTTTGTTAAAACTTATGACGCATTAAAAGATATTAATTCTGGTACATTTGCCAATAAGTTAATATCGATTGATCCATTAGCAAGAACATATAAAACAACCGAGTTTAATTATAAAGATTACTTTGAAAAAAAGAAAACATCTTCTCTGAATAAAAATGATGTGTTAGTGCCACTCAGAAATAGGTTAGGCAAAACACAAAACGAATCTTATGATTCTCGTATTAAAGTATTAACATCAAATGCTTCTCAGAATCAATTACAATATGTTAAAGACATTCCTGGTTCTGTTGCAAAAGACATTGCGATTGAGAATTATATACCATTAAGAACAGCACAACTTGGTTTGGTCAATTATACTGTGGTTAAAATTACCATACCTGGTGATCCTGGTATCACTGCTGGACGCACCATTAATTTTAATTTATTGACATTGAAACCGTCAACCAACAAAAAAGAGTTGGATAGATATTATTCAGGAACTTATTTGGTGAGTGCTGTAAGACATATTATTACATCAGCTGGAGCATATCAAACTGTTTTAGAGATTACTAAAGATAGTTCGCCAACAGCCTATTCACAAATTAACAATAATAGTTCAGAATTTAGAGAAGCTGTAAATGAATAATTTTCTAGGTAAAGACGGATTTAATTGGTGGTACGGTGTTGTAGAGGATATTGCTGATCCTTTAAAGACTGGCCGAGTGCGTGTTCGCATATTTGGTTATCATACTGATAATTTACAAGAACTACCAACTAAAGATTTACCATGGGCTCAACCATCGTTATCACCTAGTAATTCAAAAACATTTAGTCCACCAAGATTAGGTGATTATGTGATGGGATTTTTCTCTGATGGAGAATCGGCACAGGCACCAGTATTGCTGGGTGTATTTCCTGGTTTTGAAACATCTTATGATAAATCAAAAGGTTTTTCACCACAAAGTAAACTAGTACCAGCACAACCACCTGCAGGTCAAATACAGTATCAAGTGGGTCAACCAACATTGGCACCACTAGCACGAGGCGTGGTTGCAAATACAGCCATTTCACAGGCCAATTCTAATTTGGCTCATGTGTGTGATATACCTGCTGGCATTAAATTTGAGATAGCAAAACTAACTATACAAGTAAGTGGTTTGATTAATACATTACGAACAACAATTGAAGGTCTATGGGCTTCTACAGCTTCTTCACCATTTGCAGATGAGATCCGTAATGCCATTAAAACCATTAAAGCAAAAGTAAAACAAATACAAAAATTTATTCGTGATCAATTAGAACCATTGCAAGATATACAGAAATTTATACAATCATTACAAGAATTAATACAATATATTGCTACATTACCAGCACGAATTGCAAAATTTTTAAGTGAGTGTTTAAGTGCAGCTACGCAAGGTATTTCGGAGGCAATTACTGTTGGTAAAGATATTGCAAAAGAAGTGGAAGGCATACGACAAGACCAGTTAGCAGTTGTTCAAGATGCACAATTAATTATTGAAAATGAGAAACCTTTATCACCTACAGGTAATACACAAAAACCATAATGACAATATACGCATGGACTGAACCCGAATCAGCAGCCAATACCGATTATCAGCCGATATATCCGTATAACACAATTCAGCAAACTGAATCTGGCCATTCATTTGAAATGGATGATACACCAACTCGTGAGCGTGTTCGTATACAACACCGTTCTGGTTCATTTATTGAAATGCATCCAAATGGTGATGAGGTACACAAAATTATTGGCAAAGGTTATGAGATTATTGCTTCTGATAAAAATGTATTAATTAAAGGTGTCTGTAACATTACGATTGAAGGTGATTCGGTATTAAATGTAAAAGGTGATGCATATACACAGATTGATGGTGACGCCTATGAAAATATTAAAGGTAGTGTTAAACAAATTGTGCAAGGTGATTCTAGGCAAATTGTCAATGGTGATTTAGATATTGATGCTTCAGGTGACATTAATTTGGGTGCCTCAACAGTTAATATTAATGCAGACTTAATGGTTCGTGGTGATATTGGTTGTTCACAATCGATACAAGCAGATGGTAATATTACCGCTAAGATTTCATTATCAGCAACTAAATCGGTTGAAACGATTGGTTATATGATTGCTGGTACAACAATTAATGCAGGTGTTTCAATGTTTGCTCCAATGGTGTCTGATATGTTTGGCTCGGTACAAATGTTCCGCATGAAAGTCAATCAACACGTTCATATTGGTAACAAAGGTCGGCCGACATCACCACCAACTAAGCCAATGGAGACATAATGGGAAGTATATACGGACGCTTAGGATTTAATTTTGATACCACCAATTTTAAAGGTGATGATGCTCTCACACCTGGTGTAGAAAACTTTCTTAAAAATTCTTCAATTGATTTGTCCACATGGCAAATTGATGATATTGCCAATACTGCTGTGGGTGGTTATTATGAAAATCCATATAATGATAATATTGGTGAATTGGCTGTGTTTATTACAGGGATTGTTGCTTATGCCAATACAGAAGCATATGGTTATGATAATCCGGATTTAGCAAATACAATGTTAGCTGCGGCTAGTTCTGCACAAACAGCGCTTACAAACTTTACAAACCATACAAATAATCTATCCGGTGTAACACAGTCATCCAATACGGCAGCTTTTCCAGATTTAAATTCTGGACTTAATGTTGGTCGTCAAATATTACAAATTGTTAATAAATCTGATGGTGTGCAAAACAATGTGCCAATTCTTGGTAATTTTACTAGTTTGTATATTGCAAATACAATTTCTGATTCTACCACAAAAATACGCAACGACTATATTACATTAGCCAACTCATTTATTGGTGCCAACAGTAATATAACAAATTCTGCAATGAATACAATTATTTCTGATGTTCAAGTATTTACAAATGAAATTAATGCACGAACTAGTGGCGACATTACATTTTATACAAATTCATATGAAATATTAAATGAATATTCGTATATATTACAATTCTCAAATACTGGTGCAACACAAAACAGTTTAATTGAAATTGTTGGCACAGATAAATTAAAAGATGATTTAGGATTTACATCATGAATTATACAATAGCCGTTCCGTCATCTTCTATACAAAAAGTATTAAATTACGGAATACCGTCAATTGCCAGTGTGAGTGGTGGAGTTTCTGTTGCTAACGGAACAATTACGATTACTTCGTTGTATCCTGATTTACCTCCAGTAGAAGATCCTGCATACAATCAAGCTAACGTGGCCACAGGTATTGCCACAGCAGGATACAATCAAGCCAATACAGCAACTAATTTAGCACAAACCGTTTATGATTATGCAAATACTATTCAAGGTGGTGCTGCGGTCGACAACGTAGCAAGGCAGATAGCTATATCAGCTCAGGCCAATACTATTATATTACAAGGTGTAAATATTACACAAAATACTAGTATTTCTATTATTCAAGGTGTTGATGTAACTCAAAATACAAGACTCGATAGTATTGAAACCATTAATACTAATCAAAATACTTCTATTAGTATTATACAAGGTGTGGATAATACACAGAATACTAGGTTGAATAGTATCGAAACAATCAATAGTAATCAAAATACTAGTATTACTGTTATCCAAGGAGTTGATACTTGGCAGAATACTCAAATTACTGCGGTAAATAGTTATGCATCCTCAGCTTATGGAGCTGCAAATACTGCTCTCGCTTCAATTTCTTCTGGTGGTATCTCTGCAATTGACTCAGTTGCGAGAGAAACAGCCAACGGTGCAAATGGTTTGGCTCAAGGTGCATTTAACGTAGCAAATAACAAAGTTTCATCGATTACGGGTACCACAAACCAAATTACTGTAGGTGGTACAACTACGATTCCACAATTATCTTTACCTCAAGATATTAATACTGGTGCTTCTGTTCAATTTGGTTCTTTTGGTGTAGGAACGCCAGCATCCGGTGTGTCTGGTGAAATTCGTGCTACGGATAATATTACAGCTTATTACTCTGATGACAGATTGAAAAAAAGGTTAGGTATTATAGATAATGCTTTACAAAAAGTCAATACTTTGACTGGATTTTACTATGAGGCCAATGAAACTGCACAATCTTTAGGTTATAAACCAAAAAAAGAAGTTGGATTGTCAGCTCAAGAGGTACAAAAAATTCTTCCCGAAATTGTCGTACCGGCACCAATAGATGAACAGTATTTAACGATATATTATGAAAAACTCATACCATTATTGGTTGAGGCGATTAAAGAATTAACTGAAAAAGTAGAGAATTTGGAAAAGAACATAAAAACTTAAAAATTCGAAATTTTGCGTTCCGGCCCAAAAATTTTTTGCGTCAATTTCAAATACTAAAAAAGCGATTTTACTCCTAGAGCAGAATAAATAAGAAGATGGCAACTACAATAACAAAAATATATTCCGACATCGACTTTACCTTTACTAAGAAACCGGTAACGGCGGATGTCGCATTAAGTTATGATGACCAAGCGGTTATTCGTTCTATTAGAAATCTGTTGTTGACTAATCATTTCGAAAGACCTTTTAATCCAGATTTAGGTTCAAATCTCAACGCATTATTGTTTGAATTGGTATCTCCATTAACAGCAACTTCATTGGAGAGAGAAATTATTACAATGATTGATAACTATGAGCCGAGAGCTCGTGTAGATCAAGTGATCGTTACTCCTTTACCGGATAATAATGCATATAATGTTTATCTCAGTTTTTATATTGAGAATGCCACATTACCGACAACTGTAACCTTACTTTTAGAGAGAAATAGATAAAATGGCAGGCGCAAATTCGAATATCCAAATGACCGATTTGGATTTTAATACAATAAAAAATAACCTTAAAACATATCTACAATCTCAAGATGTGTTAAAAGATTATAATTATGAAGGTTCTGCACTTTCTACTCTATTAGACATTCTTGCTTACAATACACAATACAATGCTTATTACCTCAATATGGTAGGTAATGAGATGTTCTTAGATACAGCTATTCAGCGAGGTTCTGTCGTATCTCAAGCAAAAATGTTAAATTATACACCTCGTTCTGCCGTTGCGCCTACAGCCACCATCAATTTACGAGTTAATGGTGTGATTCAATCATCATTAACGTTACCAAAATTTACTTCTTTCATGTCAGAAGCCATCGATGGCATAAACTATAATTTTGTAACGGCAGATGCTTATACCGAAAACACAGTAAGTGGTGTAGTTAACTTTAATAATATTACTTTAAAACAAGGTTTGGCCACAACACTTAATTTTACTGTTGATTCTATTAATAATCCTTCATATACATTTGAAATACCTGATGAGAATGTTGATACATCAACCATTACGGTCATTGTTCAACAATCTTCTTCAAATGCAGCCAGTGATGTATATACTTTGGCCACCGATTTTCTTTCTGTGACTAGTGATTCAAAAGTATATTTTTTACAAGAGAGTTTGAATAACACTTATGAGATTTATTTTGGTGATGGTGTAATTGGTAAACAACTTGTTGATGGTAATATTGTCATCGTTTCATATGTAGTTACTTCTGGAACATTGGCCGCCGGTGCAAACAATTTTGTATTAATGGACACAATTGTTGGTTATTCAAACACATCAGTATTTCCTGTTACTTCTGCAACATCAGGCAATGAAAAAGAAACCATTGAATCTATCAAGTTTCAAGCACCAAAATCTTATTCAGCACAAAATCGTGCAGTTAATAAGAACGATTACATTACCGCCATTCAACAAAACAATTTAGGTTTACAGTTTGATGCAGTTAATGTATGGGGTGGAGAAGAAAATGTTCCGCCGGTTTATGGTCAAGTGTTTGTTTCTTTAAAACCAACAGGAGCATTTACGTTAACGCAGGTGCAAAAACAACGAATTACTGAAGAAATTTTAAAACCAATCTCTGTTTTGACTGTTACACCTACGATTGTTGATCCCGATTACACATATATACAACTTAATGTTAATGTGGTTTATGATCCAACCAAAACAACTCAGACAGCCACACAATTGGCTGCCGGCATAAAATCAGCCATTCAAACCTTTGGTAACAATACACTCAATACATTTAATTCAACATTCAATACTTATGACTTGTTGAATACGGTACAAACTTATAGTTCTGCTGTGATTACTAGTGAGTTTGATTTAAAATTACAAAAGAAGTTTTTACCTAACTTAACAATACCAACAACATATAAACTGTATTATAATTCTTCATTACAGGCAGGAAGATATTTGTCCGGTACAAGTAGTTCACCAGCGTTACAGTTTAGAGATCCGCAAAATTTAGCTAATATTGTTGACGGCGTTTACATTGAAGAAGTGCCATCAACTACCAACGGTGTTGAAAGTTTGGCTGTTTTAAATCCTGGTTTTGGTTATCAATCACCACCTACAGTTACCATATTGGGTGATGGCACAGGTGCAACAGCAACAGCTGTCATTTCTGGTGGCACAATTCAAAGTATCACAGTAGATACACCAGGAAATGGTTACACCAGTGCAATAGCAACAATTACGCCTGCTGATGGTGATACGACAGGCCAACTTGGTGCAGCTATTGTAAATCTTGAAGGTCGTTATGGTACATTGAGAAGTTACTACTACGATACGAACAACGTCAAGAATATTTTCAATTCGAATATTGGTACAATCGATTATCAAGAAGGTGTTATCACTTTGAATTCGTTTAGTCCAATTGGAGTAGATGATACTTTTGGTCGTCTTGCAGTCACCACAACACCAACTACTTCCATTGTTTCATCCACTTACAATCGAATCATTACAATCGATCCGTATGATGTAACAGCAATCACCGTTAATGTTACGGCCAAAACATGATAGAATCAGGTCAAAAAACCTCACTACTCATACCATCGCAACTTCCTGAATTTGTTCGGGATGATCCTGCGTATGCTAATTTTGTATTGTTTTTACAAGCATACTATGAGTGGATGGAACAGACAGGTCAAGTAACAGACAGAAGCAAAAACATATTAAACTATGTTGACATCGATAAAACATCGGCTGAATTCCTTGATTACTTTTATGACGAGTTTCTACCATATTTTCCACAAGATATTCTAGCTGATAAAGTAAAAGTTGCTAAAGTTGCTCGACAACTCTACCAATCAAAAGGTACTCAGGCATCATTTAAGTTTTTATTTAAAACACTATTTAATTCTGATGTAGAATTCTTTTATACTAAAGATGCCGTGTTGCGTGCTTCTGCTGGTAAATGGTATGTTGCAAAAAGTCTTAGATTAGATTCGGATAATCAAAACTTTTTTGATTGTGTTAACTACAGAATTTTTGGTGAAACCAGCAAATCAATTGCAACGATTGAAGCTGTTGTTCTTTCCGGTAACAAAATTCAATTATTCGTTTCGGATATTCAACGACTATTTCAGTCAGGTGAAACAGTTCGTGTAGTTGATGCCAATGACCAAGATGTTTTGATGAAAGATGGCATGCCACATACCGGTAAAATTGTAGGTCAGATTAGCCAGATTTTAATTAGCCCAACTAATCGTGGATTATTGTATCGTCCAGGTGATCCCGTTATCGTGTATGGTGGTTTAAGTTCAAATACAGGTCTCGGTGCTACGGCTACTGTAGGTCAAACCACATCAGGTTCAATTCAGCGTATTGGTGTTGTTGCAGGTGGTTATGGTTATCGTGAAAATCCAAACACAGTAATTAATATTACGAATTCTCCAGGTGCAGTTGTTCAAGTATCATCTGTTGATCCTTCTGCAAATGGCATTGCTAATGTTGCATTTGTTCCTATTGACACAATTGGATTAAAAGCTTCTGTATTAATTGGTGCAGCTGATTATAATTTTGCTAACACGGCCATATCAAATGTTAGTAATACATTGGCTCGAGCGTTTACATTTACTGGATTTACAACTTATCCTATCTCATCATTGATTGTTCAAAATTCCGGAGGAGGTATTACCGATGTACCGACAGTTACAGCACAATCATTGTTTACTACCGATACTGGCACAGGCAATTTACAAAACCTTGGTATTCTTGCACCTATTCAAATCACCAATGCGGGTTCTGGATATGCGGTAAATAATAAGATTGTCTTTACTGGTGGTTCAGGTTTCGGTGCAGCTGCCAATGTGACAGCAGTAAATGGTAACGGTTCAATTACAATGATAAGTTATGTTTATCCACCTGGAAGTTTATCTTATCCTTTGGGTGGATTCGGATACAAAGCCGATGCTTTACCTAATCTTACAATCACATCTTCTGGTGGCGCTAATGCATCTATCTATGTTCCAGGTATTCTTGGTGATGGTGCAGTATTCTCAACAACTGTGGATCGTGTAGGTTCTATTACATCTATTAATATTAATAATCCAGGTGAAGATTATATTGCTGCACCACAAGTATCACTTAAAGTTCAAGATATTGTAATTTCTAACGTAGCGATTGGTGATTTACCGACAACAGGCCAAATTGTATATCAAGGACCTGATGTAGCTAATTCCAGTTATCGTGCTACCGTTGATTCAACATCCGTTTTGGTACCTAATGGTGATCCACTACAAACACTTTACCGTCTGCGTGTATTTAATTACAATGCTAATCCTGTTTCTGGTACACCAATTAAAATTGATGGTGATGTAAATACAATTATTCAACTATCAACCCAATATAATACATTTAATGCAGCTACACGATTTGGTTCTACTGGTATAATTAATTATGGTGACGGCACGGCCAATGCAACTGCCACATTTTTAAACGGACTGGTTATCAGTCAAGGTCAATACTTAGATACTACAGGCCAACCAAGTTCGTTTGATGTATTGCAATCTGAAATTTACAACAACTTCACTTATCAGATTACATTAGAAGCGGAGATTGCTAAGTATCGTGATACACTCCTAAACCTGGTTCACCCAGCTGGTATGAAAGTAATTGGCCGTTATGCTATGAAATCTAATTCAAGTGTAGACTTTACATCAGAGAGTGCTTTAGAAACTGGTCAACCACTAGGATATTATACTGGTGATACAGGTTCCTATGTGACCATGAGTTCTACATGGACCAATGCAAGTAATAATATTGTTAATTTCTACTCTTTGGTTGGTGCCAATCTACAAAACTTTATTGCTTCTAATAGTAATCTTCTTATTACTTTAAGTAATGGATTTCAAATTGCTTCCGATGTAGATGAAATCATTGTTGGACCATCTGCCAATACCGTAATTCTAAAAGACAATGTTTGGTTGACCTATGCAAATGTTGCTTCGGTCACAGCAAATTCTGGAAGTAATGTCATAAATATAATATCATTAACTGGTTCTTATAATATTGTCAATAATGGTGAGTATAGCAATACTCAGTATCCATTAAAAGATATTGTTTTTGCTGGTGATAAAGTTCTGGTTGCCAATAATACCGAGAAAACGGTGCAAAGTGTTGATTGGGAAGGTGGTACAATCACATTAACAAGTAATTTGGCCAATACAGTCAATTCATTAATGTCGGTACAAAGAACAGTATCAACCACAGATGTAATCATCTATGGTCCAATTGGATTGGCTTCAAATCCAGAACTAGTAACACAAAACAACCAAACTATTATAACTCAAGACAATGAAATACTCTTAATAGGTTAACAAATGGCAACAGTAAAAATATCAGACCTCCCAATAATATCAACCATAAATGGAAATACAGCTGCAACTATTATTCCTGTTGTAGATATATCAACCGATGAAACAGCTAGAATCACCGTTCGAACTTTGGCTGATGGTTTGTTTCACAACGATTCTTTAAAAGTTGGACCTAATGAAATTTTATTGACCAATACAGTTGCACAATTTAGCGGCAATAGCCAAACATTTTTACAAACCAATTTACAAAATTTAACTGGTAATGGTTCTGCTGACTATGTTGCAACAGCTGATATTGGTACCAATGCAAACAATTATATTGATTTGGGTATCAACAATTCAACTTATAATGATCCAGAATACTCAGCCACAAAACGCCTTGATGGTTATCTTTATGTTTCAGGTTCTTTAGATAATTCTTCTGACGGAAACTTGGTGATTGGTACTGCTTCAGCTGGCGCAAATGTATCTTTTGTTGCTGGTGGTACAACAACGGCAAATGTGATTGCAAAAATTACCAAGTTTGGTATCACACTTAACAACTCAAGTCGTTTAGAGTTTACTGATGGTTCAATACAAACTGTTGCGGCTGCACCTGCATCTCTATCACAATTGGCTGCAAACACGGCCAATTCAGCATCAGCCAACACAATTATCATTCAAGGCGTTAATGCTTGGCAAAACACTCAAATTACCGCAGTAAATCAATATGCACAATCAGGTTTTGCAAAAGCCAATGACGTTAATGGATACGCCACGAGTGCATACAACACAGCCAATGGTGCCAATGGTTTGGCTGCTGGTGCATATAATGCTGCTAATGGTGCCAATGGTTTAGCTGCTGGTGCATTTAATAAAGCAAACAATGCTCTTGCAAATACATTTGCAATTACAGTAAACAATAGCATTTATATTCCTGGTACACTAGTAATTGATGGTTTGGTATATGCAAATGGTGCAACCTATGTGGCCAATGCAATGTCGATACCAACCACATATTCTTCACCACAAACTGCCATCACACTTAACTATCAACAAGCCAATATTGTTAAGACCAATGTTACTAGTGATTTGGTTGTTTCACATACAGGTATTGTTCTTGGTAAGTATATTGATTTGTTTGTTTATAATGATTCGGCTGCAGTTCGAACAATTACTCATGGTGTTCCTGCAAACAACTCTACAACCAAAGCATCAACAATAAAAATTTCTCCATATAGTACCAAACATTTAAAATATTTTACAGTAAATTCCGATTTAGCCAACACATATGTTATTGAATCAATAAGTGAAAATACCATTGAAAGTAATTTAAATGTTAATGGTTTTATTACACTCAATACTGCCGGTGGAATTTATCAAGAAACTGCAAGTCCATCTGTAATGACTGCAAACACTACTGGTATTTTTCAAATTGTTACAAACAGACATGCCAGTCCATATAGCTGGAGTTTTAATCAAGAAGGTACATTCACAGTACCAGGTGAAGGTGTTATAAGAAGCAACGATGACACAATCACATTACAATCTTTTGATTCAGTTAATGGTATCGCTAGAGGTATATACATTGGTACCAACGGTGGCGTATATTTCAATAAAGGTTCTGAACCTGTTTATCTCTCATTAACAGATGATTCAGCATTAATTTCTAATAACAACACTGCTATAGTGACAGCCGTTTCTAATGTGAGAATAATCACAGATGGCATAAACACAGCACGACAATTTGAATTTGGTTCAGACGGAAGTTTGACTATACCAAATGGTTTAGTTGTTAATAATGCAAACACAGTCGTTAGAGATTTAAATGTCAATAAAAACCTAACCGTCAATGGTATTGTTGTTTTAGCCAATTCAAACTTCTCAGCAACAGAAGCAGCCTTTAGAATCACAGCATCAGGAAGTTCACAGACTCCAACACAAGCTGGCACGTTGATGCAACTGACTAGCAAAGCAAACACACCAGCTAGAGTGTTGATTGATTCTTTTGGGGCATCAAATACAGCATATCCTATTATTGCTGGTAGAGCCGCCAGAGGTACAGTAGATGCACCAACAGCGACACAGAACAATGATATTCTGTTGCGTATTGCTGGTAACTCATATGGTACTACAGGATATGCACCATTTGGTGATGCAAGAATCGATTTTATTGCTACTGAAAATCATTCGGACACAAATCGTGGTTCTAGAATAAGATTCTGGAATACACCAACGGGTTCAAATGTTGTTAATGAAATTGCTTCATTCAATGCCGATTCTGTATATTTTACTGGTATTGTGGCACCACAAAAAGGATTCATTTATGCACCTACTATTTTGGCTGGTGCTCAGACAGCCTTTACAATTGATTTTTCAACAACATCATTAATTAAAGCTACACTTGCCGCAGATTGTACCATATCACTTTCAAATTATGTGCCAGGTAAAGTTGTTGAAGTTTGGTTGACGAATACTGGTGGACCGGCAAGAACAGTTACACACGGATGCACAGCAACCAATTCAACTGACAATTCAACCACATTTACTATGTCTGGTACCAGTTCAGCTTACTTGAGATACTTCAGTATTGATGGTGACAATGCAAATACTTTTGTAGCAATTCAATACGCTTAATAAATAAATCATGGCTAATAAAAATCTATTAACATACAATGCAAAAGTAACTCAGGTTGAACAGGACTATTTTGCACCTGTGGCTTCAATATCTGGTACAAATAGACCAATCAGCACGATGTATTGTTTCTTAGCCCGTGTTTTGCCATGGCCAAATGAAGGAGATCCAACAACTCCTACACAAGACCAAAAAGCCATCAAATCTATATTTAAGAATATGTTTGTGGCTAAATTGGTCAACTCATCAAACATTAGTCCAGTAATTCAGCGTATTGACTGGACAACAGGTACTGTTTATGATTATTATCGTGATGATGTTGATATGTTTGAGCTCAATGTTATTGGTCGATTAGTTAGACAGTTTTATGTGCGTAACAAATATGACCAAGTATTCAAGTGCCTCTGGAACAATAACAATGCCGAATCCACCGATGAACCATTCTTTCAACCAGGAAGTTATGGCACCAATAACATTTACAAAGGCGCCGATGGTTACAAATGGAAATATATGTATACTATTGATGTTGGTTCCAAAACAAAGTTCATGGACCCATCTTGGATTCCTGTTCCGGTTGGCGTTGAAACATTAAATCCTATTGCTACAACAGCAGGTTATGGTGATGTTGAAGTTATCAATGTTGTTAATGGTGGAAGTGGTTACGATCCAGCTAATGCCGAAATTACTGTTGTGATAACTGGTGATGGCACCGGTGCAACAGGAACGGCAAGTGTGACCTCAGGTGAAATTACCGATATCATTGTAACGAACACAGGATCAGATTATACCTTTGCAAACGTAGCGGTGACTTCTACACTAGGTTCAAATGCAACCTTCATTGCTCCAATTTCTCCTATTGGTGGCCACGGATATGATCCAATTGATGAACTTGGCGCCAGCCATACAATGGTAACTGTAGAATTCAATTCAAGTGAATCTGGTAATTTACCAACTGACATTGATTTTAGGCAAGTTGGATTGTTGGTTAATCCTACCGCACTTAGTACCTATCCAGCACCGGCTAATAGTACCATTTACAGAACAACTACTGACATCGTAGTTGCTCCAGGTTTTGGCCTCTTTGCCGAAGATGAAACAGTTTTTCAAGGTTCTTCTTTAGAAACTGCTACATTTACTGCAACGGTATTAAGTTTTGATGCAGCATCCAACCTAATTAGGCTCATAAATACAGTAGGAGATTATACAGTAAATGCTCCTATTTTTGGTAGTTCATCTTTAACTGCAAGAACCGTATTAACTGTTAGCACACCAGACTTTGTATTATTCTCAGGTTATTTGACATATGTTGAGAATAGAGAAAGTGTCCAAAGAAGTGCTGACGGTGTTGAACAATTTAAATTTGTATTAGGATACTAAAAAATGCCGCTTAATTTTAACGTTGATCCATACTATGATGACTTTGATCCTGCTAAGAATTTTCATCGAATTCTTTTTAAGCCAGGATTTGCGGTTCAAGCAAGAGAATTAACTCAATCTCAAAGTATTCTTCAAGATCAAATCACTAAGTTTGCTGATAATATTTTCAAGCAAAATTCACCGGTTACAGGTGGACAAGTAACAACAAACTTTAATTGTTCTTATATTAAATTACAACCAACTTATAATAATTCTGCTATTGACATCAATGCATTTACAAACAAACTAATTCGTAATGCTTCAGGTACCGTTCTTGCACAAGTTATTGCCGTTGTGGCTGCTACAGGTACTGCAGGTGTTGGTGATCCACCAACATTAATTGTATCTTATAAATCCGGTGATCAGTTTCAAGATGATGACATTGTTTATGATGTAAGTTCTAATTTAGCTGCACAAGCACAGGCATTGGATGCCACGGGTCTTTCATCGGTTGCTTCAATTGCACAAGGTGTATTCTATGTGTCTAGCAACTATACTCGTTCAGATGGTATTACTATTTCTGATGGTCTATTTGTTCAAGTAAACCCACAGACTGTTGTTGTTGATAAGTATGACAACACTCCAACAAAACGGATTGGTTTAAACATTACCGAATCGATTACTGATTATGTAAACGATACATCATTGTTAGATCCTGCCGTTGGTGCATCCAACTATCAAGCGCCTGGTGCAGACCGTTATAAAGTTACTCTAACATTAGAAAGTCGACCAATTACATTTGGTGATGATGATGGTTTTATTGAATTGGTTCGTGTAGAGGATGGTAATACCGTTAAGTTGGTTGATGGTTCTGTATATGGTGTGATTGATGATTACTTTGCCAAACGTGACTATGAAACAAATGGTGACTATGTTGTATCTGATTTCAAATTAACTCCACGAGCAAACACTTTAGATCCAGACACCTACATTATGAACGTAGGTAAAGGTTTAGCATATGTTCATGGTTATCGTTTAGAAAATCTAACAAGTGTTGACTTGACATCCAATCGTGCAAGAACAACAGAATCACAGAATAATAATCCAGTCTTTATTAATTTTGGTAGTTATTTTTATGTTGATAATGTAAATGGATCAAACACCTCTTTCTTTGATACAACATCATATTCACAGATTGATTTACATTGCGTTGATTCGGCCAATGTATCATATGCAAACTCTAACACATACAATGCTACCGTAGTTGCAACAGCGAATGTTCGTGCTTTGATATATGATAGTGCAACAGGTACAGGCGCAAACACTTATGTTTATAAAGCCTACGTTGCTAATCTTTTAAATAGAACACAAGTTGCAACTGCCACAGGCGGTACCACATCCACTATTACATTCCCAAATTATTTTTCTCGTTTTGGTGATTCTTATGTTGGTGTGAATATTACTATTAATTCTGGACCTGGTGCTGGAGATTTTAGAACTATCACAGCATACAATGGTACAACAAAAGTTGCAACAGTCAATCAAAACTGGACAGCTACACCAACAACCTCATCTGTATTTACATTAAACTTCGACACAAAAGATATAGAATCAATCATCTACGCAAACAAAGACTCATATCCAGCCACACTCTATGCAAAGGCTGAGATTGATGCTGAGCAAGGTAAGGTAGGCGGTCTTGAAAGTGGTGACACAGTTTTACAAAATCCAAATGTGCCTGAACTGGTATTCACGGTTGGTAATCCTTATGTTGAAACAATTACAGATACATCATTTACAACTCAACAAGTGTGGCGTAATGTGTCATTTACACCCTCTGGTGGTGCCTTTGTTGCAACACTACCATACACAGGCGATTACAACAATGTGATTCGTCATTTTGGTACTCCAAGCTCCACATTATCTACTGAACTTGTTAGACAAAATTATACAATAATTGTTACAAATAAAGGTAGTTCGACACTAAATGTTGGTGATAATGTTCCTTGGACCACAGTAGGCAGAACCGTCACGCTTAACTCAACAGGCTCCACCGCCACACTATCCGGTTCTGATGTGGGTGGAACATTTACTGCTACTGTATATGCAAAAGTGTTTGTTGAAAATGGTCAAGATACAGGTCGTATATTAAAGAATAAGTATCTCATTACTGCTAACACAACAGCTATCAGTACCAGTAACACGCAAATTGGTACATACACATTTGTTGATGATACCAGTTTAACATCGACAGGTCAAATCTATATTGAACAACCAGGTCTTGTTACACCTGGTAATCCACAAAGTTTATATCTTTCTGATGTGAAACAAATTGTCAAGATTATTGACACAAAGAGCCCAAGTGTTCGTGCTACGGTAGCTATGATAACTAACCCAGCATATGACATCACAAACAATTATAATTTTGATAATGGCCAACGAGATTCATACTACGACCATGCCAGCATCACATTAAAACCTGGTGCCTCTCAACCTATTGGTAACATTCTTGTATTAGTTGATTACTATCAACACTCAGGTGGTGACGGATATTTTAGTATTCTTTCATACTCAAATGAACAGTATCAAGAAATACCACAATACACTAGCACTTACGGAACACTTTATAGTTTAAGAGATTGTGTCGATTTTCGTCCAGCTCGTGTCAATGCTACAACCGCCTTTCAATTCCGTTATTCAAACTCCGATACTAATCGTGGTATCTTTTTGCCTGTTGATTTAACCACATTCTTAGGTGATTATTCTTATTATCTTGGCCGTAAAGATAAATTAGTTTTGAGCAAAGATAGAAGCTTTCAAATCGTTGAAGGTGCTCCATCTCTTAATCCAATTTATCCAACAGAACCAGATGGTGCATTAGTCATTGCACAATTGATTCATACACCTTATACGGGTTATATTCCAACAGAAGCACCTGCAGGTACAATCGCTGACCTATCAATTCAAAAGGTTAAGCACAAACGATATACAATGCAAGACATTGCTGGATTAGAGAATCGTATTAATCAGATTGAATATTATGCATCATTAAATTTGTTAGAACAAAAAGCAAGTTCGTTACAAATCACTGATTCATTTGGTTTAAACCGATTCAAAAATGGTATTGTAGTTGATGACTTCTCTAGTTATGCAACAGCTGATACACAAAATTTAGACTACTTCGCTGCTATCAATCGCCGTGAACGCAAGATGACGGCAACGCAAAATGTTCGCAACTTTCCATTAAAATCATTGGCTTTGGCATATAATATGAATATGCCTTCTGCTGACACATCAACAGCATTAGGTTATAATATTAGTACCGATAGTTACATTAACTATTTTACATTACCATACACAACAGCCAATGCAATTACACAACGTATTGCATCACGCACAGTCAATGTAAATCCATTTGCTTTCAATACAAAAGAAGGTGTTGTAAGTCTATCACCAAACGTAGACAACTGGGTTGATACAAATTATGCACCTGCTCTATTGATTACAGATCCAAATTTACAAGTATTCCGTGCAAATCAAGGACAGATTAATGTTCTTTCTGCAGGCGATTGGCAAGCCGTTTCAGGTACATCATTTAGTTCTACACAATGGGGTAGAAATTGGAATCTTACAACAACAGTTCGCACAACAAATTTTGCTGCAAGTGATATTGTAGGTCCATATGACCGCATTGGTAATACATATGCATTAGACAACGGATATATTACCGATGTTAGCATTCTACCATACATTCGTTCACAAGAAATTGTTGTTCGCACTAAAGGTTTATTAATCAATACATTGGTCACAGGCCAATTTGATAATATTGATGTTACAAATTATATTCGTAAAGGTAACCATATCGAATTGACTGGTGTTTCTGGTACATTCAATGAGAATGATATCATTGGTTACTTTAGTGGTGGTTTGTTTACACCTACAGGCCGAGTATTGGGTACCTATCGTTATCCAGGCACAAACAATGTTCGTTTATATGTTGCTGGTGATGCCACTTCAACACAATACAGTAATTCAACAGTATTGCAAAATGGTTTCTATAACACCGCAGGTGTGTATCAGAACTCTACAGCAAGTGGCACAATTGCATCTTCTTCACACTTTGGTGGTCGAATCGTTAACGCTGTTTCGTCCAATAGAATTAGATTATCCACTTTAGCTAGCACAACAAATAATTATTACACAGGTAATACAATTTATATTAATGCTGGTACGGGTGCAGGCCAGTCAGCATCTATCTCGGCATACTATGGTGCCAATCAAACCGCATTGTTGGCTAGCACAGTAACAGCAGCTAATGGCGACATCTATTCTATAGGTACATTAAGAACCGATGAAGCAGGAGCTTTATATGGTGTATTCATTATTCCAGAAAATACTTTTCATACTGGTGAAAGAGTTCTGAATATTAATAACGGCATCAATGGTAATATTGACACTGCCACCACATTTGCAGAAGGCACTTACTATGCCCAAGGTTTACAAACCACATCTCAGCGTGTGGACTTTGGTGCTTCACCGTCTGGTGCAAAAGGAACATTCACATCAACTCGTACCGCTTCGACAACAACTGTATCAACTATATTTAATCAATGGGACCCTGTTGCACAGACATTCATCATTTCTAAAGATAACTATCCAAACGGTATGTTCTTGAATTCTGTTAAAGTATTCTTTAGAAATAAACCTACAAATGATAGTTCACCAATTAGTTTGTATATGGTTGGCACATTGAATGGTTATCCAAATGGTGATGTTCTTGATAATTCTGTTGTTACATTAACGCCAGACCAAGTGGTAGTATCAGAGAATCCACAATATTTGGATCCAACAGCCTACACCGAGTTTACATTTAATGCACCAGTATACATTCAACCTGGTCTATTATATGCTTTCATTGTTAAATCAAATAGTAATCAATATATTTTATGGACAGCATTTAATGGTGATACTGCCGTAGCATCTTCTGTTAAGAATTTACCAACTGATCCAACACCTTCTTCTGTTACTAAAGTTGGTGGTGCACCTTCTGTTGGTGCTTTGTTTATTTCTCAGAATTCACAGACATGGACTGCGGATCAAAATCAAAGTTTGATGTTTGTAATTGATCGTTGTGTATTCAATACATCTGCATCACCAACAATTCAGTTTGTTGTACCTAAAAAATTACCACAAAGAACATTGGTAGATGAATCAGTTGAATACTTCTTAAACGCTAATGCAATACCTGATATTACAAACACTGTTGCAAATACTAATGTGCTTGTTGATGCATTTAACGTAACAACAACTGATTTGGTGCCTACAACAACAAATATTAATTACTCATATAATGCTTCATTGGTAAACGGCACAATCACAACAACAACACCAATTAATCCTGGTAAGTTTGCTACATCTTCTTCCGATAATATCTATCTCAATGATGGTAATGGTCAACGAGTATTGGTTGCCAACTCGACAGCATCGTTCTCAGTATTGGCTCAATTGTCATCTAATGATGATGCTGTATCACCAATGATTTCTGATGCCGGTTTAACTGCTTATGCAATTACATGGAATGTAAATAACTGTGAGTTATCGAATTCATTAATTACTGTGGTCAATGGTGGTTCGGGATATAATGCAGCACTGACATCTGTAACTGTATCCGCACCAACAGGTCCAGGCGGTGTTCAAGCTACGGCAGCTGCCAACGTTTCTGGTGGTATAATTAATTCTGTATACTTAATTAATCCAGGTTCTGGTTATATCACTACGCCGACAGTAACTATTACTGATGCAAATACATCACCTGGTACCGGTGCTTCTGTAACAATTGCAGGTGAAACATCACCAGCTGGTGGTCCAGGTCGTGCTAAGTATCTGACTAAAAAAGTTGTATTAGATGCTGGTTTTGATTCTGGTGATTTAATTGTTTACACAACTGCATATCGTCCAGTCAATACTGAAATTCAAGTATACTATAAGATACTGAATCGTAATGATACACAAATATTGGATGATTCTTCTTGGCAATTGATGACAATGATTAATAACTCTGAATCATTATATTCACAAACACGAGATGAATATTATGAGTATAGCTTTGCACCTGGTTCAGGTAATGTTGGCCAAGGTTATGTTCAGTATACTTCTAAAAATGGTCAGACATATACTACATTTAGCCAATTTGCAATAAAGATTGTTCTTACGACAACGGATAATACAGCAGTACCTGTTTTGATTGACATGAGAGCGATTGCTTTGCCACCAAATGTTAACGTAACACTATAATAAAATGAGTTTAGTTCAAATACCAGAAACTACTTTTGTTCGTGATACGACATCTATGGCTCTCATCAATCAAGATAAGAGTGGACTCGATGCCTACATGAAACAACGTAATGTTTTATTGGCTCAAAAACAAGAAATAAATAATATAAAATCAGAAATTGAAAGCATTAGAGGTGATATGCAGGACATTAAAAAACTGATGATGCAACTAATAGATAAAGGTTCAAATGGCCAACACAGTTAATTATCTTACCTATGCCAATACATTTGGCGATTGGGTCGTTACGACAAATAATCTTGCAAAAGAAAACAATGACTTGGCGGCCAATAACTATATCAAACCAACTGGAACATTATATCTTAATGATCCAAATTTAGGTCTACAGATTGCAAACAATGCTATTATTGCTGGTCAATTACAGGTACAAGGTATTGGTTCATCAGCTTATATTCAAAACAATCTGCGTGTTGACACACAAGTATACTTTCAAAACACCGTATTAGGTTTGACCAACTCTGGTCAATTAATTTCTAACGGAAGAATCACCGCTTCGGGCTCTGGTACTGGTTTGGCTGTTGCAAACAATACAACTATTGGTGGCACTTTAGCTGTTGGTGGTAATGAAACTGTAGGTGGAACATTAAATGTTACTGGTGCAACAACATTGAGTAGTAGTTTATCTGTATCTGGAGTAACAGTAGTTAGTAATACTCTTTCTGTTTCTGGTGATACAACGCTTTCTTCTAATGTATTTGTCAGTAAAAATTTAACAGCAATTGAAGATGTTTCTGCTTCCGATTTAACTGCTTTCAACTCAACTTCTACGGCATCTTTAAGTGTAACAAATAATGCTTCAGTTGGTGGACAATTATCCGTTGGTGGTAATTTTGTTATTGTTGGTACAACCATTTATAACACAAACAATTTTACAATTAATGCGAATAGTGCATCAGGTTTAAACAGTTCATTTACAGTAAATCGTGGATTATCTGGTGCCAATGCTGCAATTCGTTGGAATGAAGCTAACACATACTTTGATATGAATGATGTGGTTAGTGGTATTTACTATCGCATATTAACTGATGAGTATCTCAGTAGTTCAACAACAAATCCAAATGCAACAAATGTAGCTACATCTGCAGCTGTTAGTTATTTACAGAATGTAGATAATACACAGAATACTCGTATTCAAAGTATTGAGACCATTAATAGCAATCAGAATACCAGTATTGGTATTATTCAAGGTGTGGATAATACACAGAATACTAGGTTGAATAGTATCGAAACAGTAGATATTGCACAAAATACTGCAATCAGTATTATACAAGGTGTGGATATAACTCAAAACACCAGATTAGGTTCTATTGAAACAGTAGATATTGCACAAAATACAGCCATTTCTATTATACAAGGTGTAGATGCCACACAAAATACACGTCTAAATTCTATTGAGACCGTTAATACTAATCAGAACACCAGCATTACCCATATCAATCAATTTGCTGGAGGTGCTTATGCAACGGCTAATGGTGCTAATGGTTTAGCTCAAGGTTCATACAATACCGCTAATAACCGTGTAAGTTCTGTATCAGGTACATCAGGTCGTATCACATCTTCTGGTGGATTAACTCCAACAATTGATCTTGCAACTGCTGGTCCAGGTGCAACTTCAGCAACGAACGCTTCTTTGACAATTGATGCTTATGGTCGTGTAACCGCACTAAGCTCTGGTACCGCACCAGTGACATCAATTACTGGTACAACGAATCAAATTACTGTAACAGGAACAACCACTCCAACTTTATCTTTACCACAAAATATAAACACAGGTGCTTCTGTTCAGTTTGGTTCTTTAGGTGTTGGTACGGCTGCTTCAGGAACCACGGGTGAAATTCGTGCTACAGGAGATATTTCTGGTTATTTCTCAGATGATAGGTTAAAAACAAAGTTAGGTAATATAGAAAACGCTTTGAATAAGTTAATGACTTTAAATGGTTTTCATTACAAACCAAATGAAACAGCTCAAGCTTTAGGTTATGCAGTAAAAGATGAGGTTGGTTTATCCGCTCAAGAGGTACAAAAAGTTTTACCACAAGTTGTGGTACCAGCTCCAATTGATGAACAATATTTAACAATTAAATACGAAAGGGTTATTCCTCTTTTAGTTGAAGCCATCAAAGAACTTAAACTAGAGATTGATGAACTAAAAAAGTCCAAATAAACCTTTGGTAACTAAATACCTAAGAGAAATTATACACAGGATATAAGATGGCCGCAGCATATCAAGAGTTATTTTTAGAACAAGGAACAACATTTACCACTAATATCACCCTTGATGATATTAATGGAGTGCCTTTTGACCTAACTGGTGTTATCGCTAAAAGTCAAATTCGTAAATCATATTACTCAGCCAATACAACCGCTGAATTTGTGGTAACAATCAATAATCCAACAGATGGTACCATTTTATTATTGTTGAATCCCAACACAACAGCTAATATTGCAGCTGGTCGTTATGTATATGATGTGGCAATTAAAGATACTGCAAACACCGTGACTAGAGTATTAGAAGGAATTGTAAATGTTATTCCTCAAGTCACCAAGTTTTAAGGAACCAGTATGCCAGGACAAGTAATTGGAACAGTCAATGTTCAAGTAAATAAACAGCAAGATAAAACTGTTCGCCAGTTAAATTATGGTATAAGGTCACTCAAAGGTTCTACTGACTTATCCTTAACTGGTGTGCAAGATGGTGATGTTATAACTTATCAAGCAAATACTAATAGTTTTAAGGTTCAATCGATTGGAGAATTGAATCCAGACCTAGATGCAGGATTCTTTTAATGGCAAATACAGTCATTCAAATACTTCGTTCTTATGCAAACACAAGACCAACATCGTTAGATGATGGTGAATTAGCGTACTCGTTTGTTTCCAATACACTTTTTATTGGTACAGCAAATAATCAGATTGTACAAATAGGTGGACCAAATTTTATTGCCAATGTTAGTCCTAATCTGATTGACGGCGGTAGATTTTAATAAATAGATCAAAGTAGTAAAACATTAAACATAATAAAAGAGAGAAAATAAATGGCAAATACCAACATTTTAATCAAACGTTCCAATTCAGTTGGAAGACCAGGATCATTACTTGCTGGTGAATTAGCATATTCTTACGCTTCAAATACTATTTTTATTGGTTCTCCTACTGGCAATGGTGTTGTCAATGTTGGTGGTCAATATTATACATCTCAAATTGATAATGCTACGAGCCAAGCAACTCCTTCAACAATTGTTAAACGAGATGCAACTGGTAATGCATCCTTTAACTTTATTACTGCAAACATTATTGGTACTATTCAAGGTACCGCAAATGCTGCTCTTCAATTAGAGAACTCTAGAAATTTCTCAATTGATGGTGGTGATATCACCGCATCGGCTGTTTCCTTTAATGGTACCGGTGATGTGATACTTAACGCTTCTCTCGATGCGGTTCCTAGTCTTGGTGCTGGTACCTATGGATCCACAACGGCAATTCCAGTCATTCAAGTGGCCGCTAACGGCCGTGTAATGAATGTTACAACTGCAGCAATTTCTACATCATTTACTGTTGCAGCCGATTCTGGTGCATCACAAACCGTTTCTGGTGGTGACACACTAACACTCGTTGGTGGTGCCGGTATTACTTCTGTTGCAAGTGCAACCGACACAGTAACTTTTGATGTTGATAATACTGTTGTTCGTGCTAACGCATTTACTGGTGGTACACAGACAATTAATACAGGATTGACGATTGGTGCAAACAATGATTTAACTGTAACAGGTAACTTATTTGTATTTGGTAATACTACAACATTTGCCATTGACCAATTTGAAATTGAAGATCCATTACTTCTTTTAGGTACAGGAAACTATTTCTCCGACACATTTGATATTGGTTTTGCCTCACACTACAATGATGGTTCAAATGCTCACACAGGTTTGATTCGTGATGCCGGCACAAAAGAATATCATTTCTTCCAAGGTTATACTGGTGAACTTGATGCAAACAATAACATCAACCTAAGTGACCCATCATATCGTGAAGCCAATGTTCATGCAGCATATTTTAAAGGCAACACAATTGGTAACACGGTTCAAGCCAATACAATATATGTTGCAAACCGTATTTTTGGTGACACAACCAACAACACACTCTTATTAGCACCAAGTGTCAATTATGGTCCAGGTGTCAATGACCAATACATCATTCTTGATCCAACAGCACCAAATCATATTCATGTTCGTGCTGGTGGTACAATTGATGCCTCTAGTGCTGAATTATATTTGGGTGGTGAACAAACTAATGTTCAAGTAAGTGATGCTACAAAAGAAGTATACATTCGTGCAAACAATGCTCATTTTTGGACATTTGGAGACGATGGTGTATTAAACCTACCTGGTACGATTACATCTTCAACAGGCATAGTAACAATTGATGATAATTTAACTGTTACTGGTAATTTGGTTGTCACTGGTGATATTGTAATTGACGACCTACAAGTTGATACAATTACTGCAAACACATTAACACTCACCAATGCTCTCACAGTACCAAATGGTGGTACAGGTAAAACATCATTCACTTCTGGCCAAATTGTTATTGGTTCTGGTGTAAATGGTTTAACACAAATCGCTAACTCTAGTGTTGCTGTTGGTCAAACCTTTGGTTCAGCCTCTTCTGTTGCTGCATTTTCAACTGATGTATATGGCCGTGTTGTTGCTGTATCAAATACATCTATTGCAATTGATGCTTCTGCAATTACTTCAGGTACGTTACCAATAAATCGTGGTGGTACTAACGGTACATCATTTACTAATAATCAAATTACATATTTTGATGGCACAAAAATTGCTTCATTAGCAAATACCACATACACTCAAACAGGCACTTTAACTTCCAATAATACAATTACATCGATTACTGTTGATGGATTTGGAAGATTCACTGCTGCTACAGTTGGTGCAATTTCAGGATTAACTGTTGGACAAGGTGGTACAGGTCTATCCACGATTACACAAAACGGTATTACATACGGTAATGGAACAGGTAATTTAGGAGTAACAGCTGCGGCCGGTATTGCGGATCAAACTTGGTCTAATCAGATATTAACCGTTACTAATGCTGGTGTTCCAGTTTGGACAACAGCATTAGATGGAGGTCAGTTTTAATTCATGACTATATAATTTTTTTATAATAGGAGTTTGAAATGGGAAATGAAAAATATTTGAATTATTATGTAGAGGTATTGACCGGTACAATGACAGATGCAGTCATTAGGAATATATCTCTACAAGCTAATGCACGAGTTACTGAAGATGTTATTAATGAACAGGTTAAAAAAAATAATGAATTTGAAAAAATTATTGAAAATTTAAAAAATGAATTGGAATTGATTAAAAGTAATAAAAATCAAGAGTCTGATTCTAAAATTTTAAACTTAGAAAATGTTATTAGAGGTCATTTAGAAAGAATTGGTGAATTAGAAAAACAGTTAAATGACTTAAATAATTTAAAAAATGAATATGAAAATGTTAAACATCAAGTAAATCATCTTGACACTTTTAGAAATGAATTAAATAAAGAACGTGAGAATCATAAAAAAACTCATGATGAATATGAATTAAAAATTAAAAAACTGAATGATCAAATTGAGTATTTGCAATTAACTCCTGCCAAGCGTAAAAAATTAGACGAAGAAAAAGATAAAGATTTAGAAATAACAAATCAGTCGTCAGTTTTACCTTTAATAGACGATATAACGAAAGATGGCGGAAGTTTTTAAAAGTAGATGGCAAATACAATATTACAGGTAAAAAAATCAGGCGTAACAGGTAATGTACCTTCTTCACTAGAATATGGTGAGTTGGCGTTAAACTACGCTGATGGAAAACTGTATTATCGCAATTCTAATAATACAATCACTTTTATTCAAAGTGGTTCAACAACCGACTCATTTGCAACTATCAACGCAAATAGTTCGTTAATTCTTGCAACATCACCAACAGATACTCTATCTATTGCAGCCGGTAATAATATTACCATTTCAGCCTGCACCGTAACAAAAACAATCACAATTAATGCAACTGCATCGAGTACAACAGGTGCCACAGGACCAACTGGACCAACTGGACCAACTGGACCTACTGGACCTACTGGACCTAGTGGATCTCAAGGTGCCACAGGACCAACTGGACCTAGTGGATCTGAAGGTGCCACAGGACCAACTGGACCAACTGGACCTAGTGGATCTGGTGGATCTTTAGAGATTGTAAATGATAATAGTTCAAATAATGTTTACTATATTAACTTTGCCAATAATACTTCTGGTAACACAAATACTTTATTCACCTCAAATAATAATTTAACATTTAATCCGAGTACAGGTGTATTAAATGTTAAATCTTTAGATGTAACGGCAAATTCAAATATATCATCAAAAAGTTATAATGCTACAGGAACAAGTCAGGTTACAATTGATTCTTTTTCCAAATTAGTTTACAGAAGTGCTTTCTACCAATTACAAATTGAATCTGGCTTATCGTATCACATATTAAATTTAAATATATTGCAAAGTGGAAGTAACACTTTTACTTCAGTTTTTGGTGAAGTATATTCTTTAAATTCTTTAGGAAGTTTTTCATCAGACATTGTTGGAAATAATGTAAGGTTGTTGTTTACGCCTTCCGTAGATGGTACAACTGTAACATTTATTAGAAATGCAATCGCTCAGTCATCAAACATTCCTGATGTTCCTTCTGCTGATTTGGGTTATATTGGCCAACCAGTTACAATTATTTTTGATGCTGGTTTTGATGATCAACCAGTTACAGATTCTTTCGATTATGGATCCTTGGCGTAATAAATAGTATATAAATTAGAATTTTAGGATAAAACATGGCCACACAATTACAACTTAGAAGAGGTAATACAGCACAAACTGCTGTATTTACGGGAGCAGTTGGAGAAGTTACCGTTGATACCGATCAGAAAACTCTTACCGTTCATGATAATGTTACGGTCGGTGGTAATTATATCATCAACAAAACACAGTTTGATGCCAATTTATCCATTATTCAAGGTATAAACACTAGTCAAAACAACACAATTACAGCTGTAAATCAATTTACTCAGTCATCTTATAATACAGCCAATGGTGCTAATGGTCTAGCTGCTGGTGCTTATAACCAAGCAAATACTAATGCTGGCTCAATTTCCATTATTCAAGGTGTAAACTTAACACAGAACGTCCGTTTAGGTTCTATCGAAACAGTCAATCAAGACCAGAACACTCGGATGTCTATCATTGAGAGTGTTGATAATACTCAGAACACTAGATTAAATTCTATTGAGACCGTTAATGTAGACCAGAATACTGCCATTGCAATTATTCAAGGTGTAAATTTAGGCCAGAACAACACAATTACAGCTGTAAATCAATTTACTCAGTCAGCATTTAATACTGCCAATAGTAAATTTAATTCTTCTGGAGGAACAATTTCAGGAGATGTATCCGTTACTGGCAACTTAACAGTAACCGGTCAAACATTTTATGCAAATGTTACCAATATTAATGTTGATGATAGTTTTATAACTCTAAACGCAAATACTGTTGGAGCTCCAGTATTTGATGCTGGTATCGAAGTCGACCGTGGTACAGCAAATAATGTTTTAATTTATTGGAATGAAGCTAACAAAACTTGGGAATACACAGATGATTTACAAAATGATGAAACTATAGCCTCTCAATCTTACGTTGCAACAAACATTACTCCCGTAAATCAATTTGCCCAATCAGCATTTAACACCGCAAATGGCGCAAACGGACTGGCTGCTGGTGCTTTCAATACAGCCAATGGTGCTAATGGTCTGGCTTCTGGTGCATTTAATAAAGCAAATACTTCATTACAAAATTCAGGAAATCAAACATTAAATGGCAATCTAATCATTAATGGTTCGATCAATACAACAGAATGGTCTAATACATCCAATGCATATATAAGTAATAAATTATATGCTGGTATTTCTCCACAACTCTCCACACCTCTGCCGGATTTAATTGCACAGTTCACTGGTAATGCTGCAACTTATGTTCAAATAAATGCTGAAAATATTGATCCAAATGGATCAGCAGACTTTGTTGTAACGGCAGATGTTGGTACAGACACCACATTTTATATTGATTTAGGTATACAAAACTCTCAAGCATCAGATGGTGTTTTATATCCATTAGATGGTTTTTTATTGGTACAAGGTAACACAGGTCAAGTTGGTGGCAATTTAATTATTGGTACCTTGTCTGATACTACAGGTCAACACACCAAAATTGTTGCTGGCGGACAAGAAGAATCAAATGTTGTTATACAATTTAATGACGATTTATCCACAATATTTTATGGTAATGCTTTACCTTCAATAACCAATACACAATACTTAGGAAGTTCAACTAAACGTTGGCATAGTTTATATGTTGGTCCAGGTTCTGTTGATATTGATAACATAGTTTTAAGTAACAATAATGGTCAATTAGTTATAACTGGTGCTTCAGATTTTGTTATTTCTGGTTCAAGTGTACCATCAACAGGCGATATTTCAAATAAAGCAAATAATGCCTATGATAGAGCTAATGCCGCTTTTGCTTCATCTAATGCCGTAAATCAATTTGCACAATCGGCATTTAATACTGCTAACGGTGCTAATGGTCTGGCTGCCGGTGCTTATAACCAAGCAAATACTGGAACTGGCATAGCTCAAGCTGCTTTTGCTTTTGCAAACACACTATCAGTCGGATCTGCAACAGATAATGTGGCAAGAGCTTTAGCACAATCTGCCTATAATTCTAGTAATTTAGTAAATCAATTTGCCGCTAGTGCTTATAATACTGCCAATGGTGCTAACGGTCTGGCTGCCGGTGCTTATAACCAAGCAAACACCAATGCTGGTGCTATCGCTGTCATACAAGGTGTAGATTTAGGTCAGAACACCAGAATTACAGAAGTAAATCAATTTGCTGCTAGTGCTTACAACACAGCCAATAGTAAATTTAATTCTTCTGGTGGAACAATCTCTGGTGATGTAAATGTTACTGGTAATTTAAGTGTTACTGGAACAACATTCTACGCAAATACAGAACAATTACATGTTAAAGATAACATCATTACATTGAATTCAAATGTAACTGGTGTTCCAACACTTGATGCTGGTATTGAAGTTAATCGTGGAAGTGAAACGAACACAGTATTGAAATGGAGTGAAACAGACCATGCGTGGGAATTCACTAATGATGGCACAAATTTCTTTAGAATTGCTGATACAGGTAGGGTAAATTCTGCTTTTGCTTTAGCAAATACAAATGCTGGTTCTATTGCTATTATTCAAGCTGTAAATTTAGGCCAAAATACCACAATTACAGAGGTTAACAATTTTGCTCAGTCAGCTTATAATACTGCTAATGGTGCCAATGGTTTAGCTGCTGGTGCTTTCAATACTGCCAATGGTGCCAATGGATTGGCTGCTGGTGCTTATAACCAAGCAAACACCAATGCAGGTGTTATAACAATTATACAAGGTGTGGATGCCACACAAAATACACGTCTAAATTCTATTGAGACCATTAATAGTGACCAAAATACTACTATTAGCATTATTCAAAGTGTAGATTTAGGTCAGAACACCAGAATTACAGAAGTAAACCAATTTGCTGCTTCTGCTTATAATCAAGCTAATACAGCATATTCATACACAACTCAAGTAGAAATAATTGCTGGAAATGCTTATAATAAAGCAAATGCAGCTTTTGATTCTTCTAATGCTGTAAATCAATTTACTCAGTCAGCATTTAATACTGCTAACGGTGCTAATGGTCTGGCTGCTGGTGCTTATGCACAAGCAAATACAAATGCCAGTAACATTTCAATAATTCAAGGTGTAGATTTAACACAGAATACTCAAATTGCTGGTATTCAAGGTGTGGATTTAGCACAAAATTCAGCTATCAGTATTATTCAAGGTGTAGATTTAACACAGAATACTCAAATTGCTGGTATTCAAGGTGTGGATTTAGCACAAAATTCAGCTATCAGTATTATTCAAGGTGTAGACCTTACTCAAAATACCAATATTACTGCCGTTAATAATTTTGCTCAATCAGCTTATAACACAGCCAATGGTGCTAATGGTCTGGCTGCTGGTGCTTATAACCAAGCAAACACAAATGCAACTAATATTACAGCGGTAAACAACTATGCGGCTTCTGCATATGCACAAGCAAACACCAATGCTGGTGCCATCAGCATTATACAAGGTGTGGATTTAACACAGAATAATAATATTACTGCCGTTAATAATTTTGCTCAGTCAGCATTTAATACTGCTAACGGTGCTAATGGTCTGGCTGCTGGTGCTTATAGTGCCGCCAACAGTAAGTTTAGTTCTTCTGGTGGCACAATTACTGGTTCCGTTACTGTTACAAACGATTTAACTGTCAATGGTAACGTTTCATTTGTAGGTAATGTTACTTCTGTGCAAGTTACAGGTAATACTGGCCAATTCTTTGGTTATGCGGCTAATGGTTTCAATGCTTTGTATGCTGGTATTCCAACAGGTTATCTCATTGAACCACAAACAGTAATGAATTTAGCTGCTGATTATGATGGTTATGCTGCACTCCAAATACAAAATATTAATTCTGGTGCAAATTCTTCTGGTGATTATTTTATAACCGCAGACAACGGATCAATTATAGATGGTTATCTAGATTTAGGTCTTGCAGGTAGTAACTATAATTATCCAGGTTTTAGCCTTTTAGGACCAAACGATGGTTATTTGTTTGTTTCTGGAAAAGCTAATACAGGTGGTGGCGATTTAATACTTGGAACACAACTTCAAAATGATATTATATTTGCAGTAAATGGAATTAATACTGAGAATGAAGTTGCTAGATTTACTTCTGCTAACAATTTAGTAATTAAATCTAATAATCCAAGTTCATCAAACTCAACAGGATCATTACAAGTTATTGGTGGTGTTGGTGTTGCTGGTAATGTTTATGCGGATGCAGTATATTCCGGTCAAACAAATATATTAACATATGCACAAGGTGTTAATACCAGTCAAAATACTAGAATGTCTATTATTGAAGGTGTTGATTTAGCACAGAACTCAGCTATTAGTATTATTCAAGGTGTAGACCTTACTCAAAATACTAATATTACAGCAGTTAATAACTATGCTGCTGGTGCATTTAATAAAGCAAATACTAATGCTGATGCGATAGCTATTATTCAAGGTGTGGATTTAACACAAAATACTAATATTACAGCAGTTAATAACTATGCTGCTGGTGCTTTTGTACAAGCGAACACCAATGCAGGTGCAATTACGATTATTCAAGGTGTTGATGCTGGACAAAATACTAGAATATCCATTATTGAAGGTGTGGATTTGGCACAAAATTCAGCCATCAGCATTATACAAGGTGTGGATTTAACACAGAATACCAATATTATAGCAGTTAATGACTTTGCATCTTCTGCTTATATACAAGCTAATACAGCTAACACAAGAGCGTTCTCTACTGTATTAAAGTCTGGCGACACTATGAGTGGTTCGTTGACTGGTGTAACAACGCTTGGTGCAACTACAATTAGTTTGGCTGAAGTAGACACAACAAGTAATACATTTACCACATCGTCCACTTCACAAATTTCTGTTGATGCATGGCCAACAACCACTTATCGTTCAGCAAAATATTTTGTGCAGATTTCTTCTGGAATAGAATATCATATTATTGAACTGAATTTAGTGCATAATGGTACAACAGTATTCTTAGCACAGTATGGTGAAGTAATAACCAATTCTTCTTTAGGAACTTTTGATGCTGATATTTCTGGTGGAACAGTTCGGTTGTTGTTTACTGGAACAAATGCTGTTTCAACAGTTAAGTTACTCAGAACTGTAGTGGACTTATAATAAATAGTTTTATCATGTAAATAAGTGAGGTTGTTATGAAAGGTGAATGGTGTTATTTTGGCAAGCATTTCTCAAAAGAAACTTGCCAAAAAATTCTTGATTTAGGTTTAAAAAAATCTTCTAAAGATGCTGTATTAGGTGTTGATGGTAACACTTTAGATAATAATTGGCGAAGAAGTAAAGTTCGTTTTGTTCAATCAAATGATCCAGACTTTCAATTTCTTTTTGAAGAAATTTGGAAAATGGGTATTCAAGCGAACCGTGAATGGTTCAATTTTCATATTACCAATCTATCTTTTATTCAACTAGCTGAATATGATTCTTCTTATCAAGGAGAATATAAAAAACATCATGATGTATTCTGGATTAATAATGATTCATATCACAGAAAATTAACTTGTCTTATTCAATTATCCGATCCAGATGAATATGAAGGTGGTGATTTTGAAATTTTTGATTTAACTTGTGGCCAATATCCAAATAAAGAAGAAATTCGTCAACAAGGTACAGCAATTTTCATTCCATCTTTTATTCCACATCAAGCACATCCAGTAACAAAAGGTACAAGATATTCTATTGCAGTTTGGTTTGAAGGTCCTAAATGGGTATAATTATGGAAGATTATGAATTTGAAAAAGATTATTGGGGAAATTGTTGTAATACATTTGATGAAGATCAAAAGCATTACATCTATGGTAAATTAATGGGATTACACAGAGAACATTATTCATTTAATGTTTTTAATAAATCAATTTTAGATATTGGTGGTGGTCCAACTTCAATGTTATTAAAAACAATCAACTTAAAAAAAGGTAAAGTTGTTGATCCTATAGAATATCCTGAATGGACATTAATGAGATATGCTTTTCATAATATAGATGTTGATATTAAACCTGGTGAAGAGGTTGTAGAAAGAGGTTGGGATGAAGTTTGGATTTATAATTGTATGCAACATGCAATAGATCCAGGTAAAATTATTGCCAATGCCAAAGCAGCGGCACCAACATTAAGATTGTTTGAATGGATTGATATACCAGCACATGATGGCCATCCACACGAACTTACAGAAAAGAATTTAAATGAATGGATTGGAGCTAGAGGTATGATAACAACACTATCTGAATCTGGTTGTTATGGTAGAGCATATTACGGAGTATTTACACAGTGAGATTTCATATTTTAGGATTACCACATACAGTATCTTCTAAAGAATATAATGCTTGTGCATATACACAAAAGGTTGTTAAGTTTGGTAAGATGATGACAAATCTTGGCCACGAAGTCATACATTATGGCCATGAAGATTCCGATTTGCAATGCACAGAACATGTTACTATTACAACAAATAAAGATTTAGAAATTGCTTATGGTAATTACGATTGGCGAAAAAACTTTTATAAGTTTAATACAGCAGACCATGCTTATCAAACCTTTTATAAAAATGGAATTGTAGAAGTTGATAAAAGAAAAAGAAAAAACGATTTTATTCTTCCATTTTGGGGTTCAGGAGTTAGGCCAATTTGTGATGCACATCCAGATTTAATTTGTGTGGAACCGGGAATTGGTTATGCTGGTGGTCATTGGGCTCGATGGAAAATATTTGAATCGTATGCCATCTATCATGCTTACTATGGCATATCATCTGTTGGTACTTGTAAACAAGATTGGTATGATATAGTTATTCCAAACTATTTTGATCCTGATGATTTTACTTTTAATGATAAAAAAGAAGATTATTTTTTATTTTTAGGTAGAGTATATGAAGGTAAAGGTGTTAATATTGCAGTTCAGGCAACCGAAGCAATTGGTGCTAAATTAATTATTGCTGGCCAAAATTCTTTAAAACAAATGGGTTATAAAGAAACTCCTTCTCATGTTACCGAACTAGGTTATGCAGATGTTGAAACACGAAGAAAATTAATGTCTAATGCAAAAGGTGCTTTTGTAGCATCTTTATATACAGAACCTTTTGGTGGTGTGCAAATGGAATTATTATTTTCTGGTACTCCAACGATTACCACAGATTGGGGATCATTTACTGAAAACAATATTCATGGTGTTACTGGATATCGATGCAGAACTTTTGAACATTTTACTTGGGCAGCCAAAAATATTGACAAAATTGATCCTAAAAATTGTAGGCAATTTGCTGAGAACTTTACATTAGAAAAAGTTGGTAAAATGTATGAAGAATATTTTCAATCTGTATTGAATGTTTATGAAGGTAAAGGTTGGTATCAATCAAACGAAAATCGATCAGAATTAAATTGGTTGAAAAAACAATTACCTATTTAAATTTTTAATAAATAAAGAGATAATAACAATAAACAAGGGGAGAATGAACCTTGGCTACAAACTCTAATTTTAAAGTCAAAAATGGTATCACAGTCGGTACCACAGATGTAATCAATTCATCAGGTGTTTGGACAGGTCCTGCAACAGGATTAATTGGCGCCACAGGACCGACAGGCCCAACAGGTGCAACAGGTGCTACAGGTCCAACTGGTCCAACAGGTGCAACAGGTGCCACCGGTTCTACGGGTCCAACAGGTCCAACCGGTGCTACGGGCTCAACTGGTCCAACAGGTCCAACCGGTGCTACAGGTTCAACTGGTCCAACAGGTGCAACAGGTGCTACTGGCCCAACTGGCCCAACTGGTCCAACTGGCGCTACAGGACCGACAGGCCCAACAGGTGCTACAGGTGCTACAGGTCCGACAGGACCAACCGGTCCAACAGGTGCTACAGGTGCTACAGGTGCTACCGGACCAACAGGACCAACCGGACCAACTGGCCCAACAGGTCCAACCGGTGCTACAGGTCCAACTGGTCCAACAGGTGCCACAGGTGCTACAGGTCCGACGGGACCAACCGGTCCAACAGGTGCTACAGGTGCTACAGGTCCAACTGGTCCAACAGGTGCAACAGGTGCTACAGGTCCGACAGGACCAACAGGCCCAACCGGAGCAACAGGACCAGCCGGACCAACTGGCGCTACAGGCGCAACAGGTCCAGCTGGACCAACTGGTCCAACTGGCGCTACAGGACCGACAGGCCCAACAGGTGCTACAGGTGCTACAGGTCCAACTGGTCCAACAGGTGCAACAGGTGCTACAGGTCCGACAGGACCAACAGGCCCAACCGGACCGACTGGACCAACAGGAGGTTTTTCATCAGGTTCAAATGCTCAAGTAAATTCACTTGGTGTTAATACTGCTGCTTCAGGTACTGCTGGTGAAATTAGAGCTACAAATAATATTACTGCTTATTTTTCAGATAAACGATTAAAAGAAAATATTGAAATAATTTCAAATGCTATTGAATCATTGAATCAAATTAGAGGTGTTTATTATACACAAAATAAATTTGCTGAACAATTTGGTTATAATGATTATAAAAAACAAGTTGGTGTGATAGCTCAAGAAGTTCAAAAAGTTTTACCAGAATCAGTTAAGATCGCTCCTTTTGATATGGACAAAGAAGGCAACAGTAAATCTGGTGAAAATTATTTGACAGTTCAATATGAAAAATTAATACCATTGTTAATACAAGCTATAAAAGAACAGCAAAGTGCGATTGATGAACTCCTAAAAAAAGTGGAGTGATAAATGGCCACTAACTCAAATTTTAGAATTAAAAATGGCATATCTGTTGGTGCAACAGATATTGTAGATTCTGCTGGAAATTGGACAGGACAAGCTTCAAACAACCCAGGACCTACAGGACCAAATGGATCCCAAGGCAACACAGGACAAACTGGTTCTACAGGTTCTAGTCCAGCTGGATCAGCAGGCCCAACAGGACCAAATGGATCCCAAGGCAACACAGGACCAACAGGACCAAATGGACCTCAAGGTAATACAGGACCAACAGGACCAGATGGATCAGCTGGTGTTACAGGACCAACAGGTCCTAGTCCGGCTGGATCAGCAGGCCCAACAGGATCAAATGGATCAGCTGGTGTTACAGGACCAACAGGTCCTAGTCCTACAGGTGTAACTGGATCACAAGGTTCGGCCGGCGGTCCAGGCTCAGCAGGACCAACAGGTCCTAGTCCAACAGGCGTAACAGGACCAACAGGATCAAATGGAACCACAGGACAAACTGGTCTTACAGGTCCTAGTCCAGCAGGTACAACAGGTGTAACAGGACCAACAGGACCAGATGGATCAGCTGGTGTTACAGGACCAACAGGTCCTAGTCCGGCTGGATCAGCAGGACCAACAGGACCAAATGGATCAGCTGGTCTTACAGGTCCTAGTCCAGCAGGTACAACAGGCGTAACAGGACCAACAGGGCCAGCTGGATCAGCTGGTGTTACAGGTCCTAGTCCGGCTGGATCAGCAGGACCTGCAGGTCCTACAGGCCCAACAGGACCTACTGGCCCAACTGGAGGAACAACAACAGGTGATAATCCTAATATCAATTCACTTGGTGTTAATACTGCTGCTTCAGGTACTGCTGGTGAAATTATAGCTACAAATAATATTACCGCTTATTTTTCAGATAAAAGACTAAAAGAAGATATAGTTGAAATAAGAGATGCTTTAACACTTTTAAATCAAATTTCTGGAGTATTTTTCAATCAAAATAAATTTGCTGAACAATTTGGTTATAATGATTATAAAAAACAAGTTGGTGTGATAGCTCAAGAGATACAAGCAATTATGCCCGAAGCGGTTGCTATTGCTCCATTTGATATGGATAAAGATGGTAATAGTAAATCGGGTGAAAATTATTTGACGGTTAGATATGAACGTTTGGTGCCTTTATTAATACAAGCGATTAAAGAACGTCAAGTTCAAATAAATACCATTAGACAAAAATTGAAAGAAAAAAATGGCAACCGTTACCAATAGAGACCAATTTACCGACTACTGCCTTAGAAAACTTGGCTTTCCGGTTATCGAAATCAATGTCGATCCAGACCAAGTTCAAGATCGTGTTGATGATGCCTTACAATATTTTCAAGACTATCATTTTGATGGACTACAGAAAACTTATTATATTCACGCAGTAACACAACAAGATATTGATAATCGTTACCTAGATTTAAGTAATGTTACCGATAATTCTAATAACGTTACACGAGTTGAAGGTGTTACTCGTATATTTCCACTTTCTGATTCACAAGCAACCGTCAGTATGTTTGACTTGCGGTATCAATTACGATTAAACGAACTCTACGATTTTACTTCTGCATCATACATCAACTATACTATGACTATGCAGCATCTAAGAATGCTTGAACAGTTATTTACAGGTGAAGTTCCAATTCGTTACCAACGACATATGGAAAAATTATTCATTGATTGGGGTTGGGATGATACAGATATTACTGTAGGCCAAATTGTTGTAGTTGAATGTTACACTATTGTTAATCCAAATGTATACAGTCGAGTATGGAATGACCGCTGGCTAAAACTATATGCAACTGCTTTAATTAAACGACAATGGGGTGAAAACCTTAAAAAATTTGGTAACATTCAATTACCAGGTGGTGTTGTATTAAACGGTGATAAAATCTTTGAAGAAGCAATGCAAGAAATTAAAGAGCTCGAAGATGATATGGAAAATAGTTATGGTGGCGTTTTAGAGTTTATGATGAACTAAGTATACAACACAATGGCAACTTCTCAATATTTTAATAACTACAATTCTCGCTTTCAAGAACAACGATTAGTAGAGGATTTAATTGTAGAATCCATAAAAATTATGGGTTTTGATGGTTATTATTTGCCTAATGATAACGACCAAGCTCGTGATTTATTATTTGGTGAAGATCCAGTTAAAAAATTTACTTCTGCTTTTCCTGTTGAATTCTATCTTTCAGAAGCACTTAATTATACCGGCGAAAAAGAATTCTTCTCTAAGTTTGGTTTAGAAATTAAAAATCATACTAAAGTTCTTATCACAAAAAGGTCTTTTTCACAACGAGTTCCACAAAACACATTTACACGACCACGAGAAGGTGATTTGATTTGGATTCCATTTTTGAATGGTGAAGGTGAATTGTATGAAATTACATTTACTGACCAAGACAAAGACTTCTATATGCTTGGTCGGCCAGCACCATACTTCTATGAGTTACACTTAGAGAAGTTCAAGTTTTCTAGTGAATTGTTGGCAACAGGTGTGGCAGAAATTGATGATGCAGCCAAACAAGCCACATATTCAATTGAACTTAACCTTGGTGCAGGTACCGGTAACTATCAATACGGTGAAATTGTATATCAATCTTCTGCAAATACACAAGCCAATGCAGCTGCTGTGGCAATTGTTCAAACTTGGATTAAATCAGCCAACACACAAACATCTAATACATTAATTGTTTCTAATATTGCTGGTGAGTTTATTGAGGGGCCAATTAAGATTGTAGGTGCTACCAGTAATGCACAATACATATTGTCTACATATGATTCATTGCGTGATGTAGTTGAAGATGATAGTTATGATAATTATATTATTGAAAACTCAGCGAATTCTATTGTGAATTTCTCTGAAACAAATCCTTTTGGTAACATCTAATGGCAAACGTATTTTATAACCGAGCGCTTCGTAAGTATGTAATAGGTTTTGGTAATCTATTTAATGAGATTACTTTAGTTCGATATAATCCAGATTATTCTGAAGCACAACGTATGATTGTGCCAATCGTCTACGCACCAAAAGAAGATTATGTTACTCGTTTAGAAACTGATCCAAATTTAGATAAAAAAACACAAATTACATTACCAAGAATGTCATTTGAATTGCTTGGTTTTAATTATGATGCAAGCCGTAAACAAAATACAAATACAAAACAATTTGCACAGACATCAAAAGGATTAGTTTCACAATATAATCCAGTACCATATAATTTTGATTTTAATCTTTATTTGTATGTAAGAAATATCGAAGATGGTACACAAATTATTGAACATATTCTTTCCTACTTCACACCAGATTATACAATGAAACTTAACATGATACCTGAAATGGGTATTGTTAAGAATATTCCTGTTGTATTAAATTCAACGGCTCAAGATATTGACTATGAAGGTAATTATGAAAGAGATACTCGTGTTATTATTTGGACTCTTTCATTTACGGTCAAAGGATATATTTTTGGTAAAATTAATGATTCTGGCACAGGACTTATTACACATTCAATTACATCAATTTATAATCAAATAAGCGAAAATGATATAATTGAATTTTATGTCAATCCATCATCAGGTGTTGGAACATATCAAATTGGTGAAATTGTATATCAAGGATATTCGGCACCATTGGCCATTGCAACAGGTAAGGTCGTATCGTTCAATAATAATATATTACAATTAAAAAATATTAATGGTAATTTTGTTTCTAATTTGCCAATTCAATCCTCCAGTTCAAACGCAAATTATAAGTTTACTACATATAATCCAGTACCACAAAAATTGGTACAAATTGATGTGAGACCTGATCCAGCAAATGCAAATGTGGCACTAGCAAACACTTGGACAGCCAACACTATTATTACTGAATATCCTTAATCTATGAGTGATTTAAATAAAACTTTAGCAGATGTATTTGATGTGATGCCAATTGAAGAACCTAAAAAAGAAAAACTTCCTACGGTGTCGGTAAAATACAATCAACCAGATTTGAAACAAGATTTGACTGATGCATATCAACAGTCAAAAGAAAATCTACAAGGTATTATTGACCAAGGCCAAGAAGCCATGGAAGAAATACTTAATATTGCCAAAGCAGGCCAACATCCACGAGCATTTGAAGTCTATGGCACTCTATTGAAAAATATGGTAGATGCCAATAAAGAACTTCTCAACATTCAAAAACAAATGCGTGAGATGGATGAAGAAAAGAAAAAAAATACTGGCACCAATATTGATAAAGCTATCTTTGTTGGTAGTACCGCAGAATTGAATAAACTAATCAAAGGAAAAGAATGAAACTTTGGGTGAATGTTTGTTTTTATTATGTTGAAGAAAGATTAGAGCGGTTCAAGAAAGTAATAAAAACATTATCTGCTATACCAAACATCAAACTCATTATTAACAGCAATGTTAATTTTGATTCTAGTTTACCTATTCATGTTGTAGATTTAGAACATCCATATTGGCATACATGGGAACATAAGAAGTATATGCCAGAGTTTCTCAAATCAGATTACACGCACTTTGCATACCTTGAAGGTAATATCGAAGTAGAAAAGAAAACATTTGATTATTGGGTAAACACCAGAGAACTCTTTCAACGCAATAATCTAAATTTTATACCTGCCACTCATCGAGTTCAAAAAGTAAATGGTGAAGTGTTTTCATTAGATTGCACACATCATCAAGGCCATCGACCAACAATTACAGTAGAAGGTCAAAGGTTTATTTCACTATCTGATCCATATCAAGGTATGTTTATCATGGATAGAGAATTAGTAGAAGAACATATTCAATCTGATTACTTTATTTTTGGTCAAAAAGGTTCATGGGGTATTCGTGAATCAGCCAATCTAGGCAATATGTTTATAAACATACCTGTAGGATTTGGTCACAGATGTATGTTACCACTAAATAATTTCTCCGACACATGGGTGACACACTTTGGTACCGACTACCACGGTGATGCCGGTTCACCTCATGCCAAAATAAAGATTGAACATCTATTTTAATGAACACTAAAGATTCTTACCGTGATAATCCTCTACTCAAAAAAGTAGGAGTTGCACACGAGTATACCGAAGAACAGGTACAAGAATATGTAAAGTGTTCTAAGGATCCAGTTTACTTCTGTATGAACTACATTAAGATTGTAAACGTGGATGAAGGCCTCATCAACTTTAAGATGTGGGACTTTCAAAAAGAAATGATTAATCTATTTAAAGATAATCGTTTCGTTATTACCAAATGTCCTCGTCAGGTTGGTAAAACTACCACAACCGTTGGTTATCTTCTTTGGGCAACCATTTTTACCGATTCGCAGAATGTGGCGGTACTGGCAAACAAAGGTTCTTTGGCTCGTGATATTTTGGCCAAGTATCAATTGGCATACGAGAATTTACCACAATGGCTCCAACAAGGCGTGGTGACATGGAACAAGGGTAATGTAGAATTAGAGAACGGTTCTAAGGTCATTGCGGCCTCCACCTCGTCCTCTGCAATCCGAGGCGGTTCGTTTAACATTGTGTTCTTAGACGAATTTGCTTTCGTGCCAAACAATATTGCCAATGAGTTCTTTAACTCAGTCTATCCGGTAATATCATCCGGTAAGTCATCAAAGATTATCATTGTTTCCACACCAAATGGTATGAATCTATTCTACAAGTTGTGGATGGATTCACTAGAAGGTCGAAACAATTACAAAAACTTTGAGATTCATTGGTCGATGGTACCAGGTCGTGATGATGCGTGGAAAGAAGAAACCATCCGTAATACTTCTGAACGGCAATTTGCACAAGAGTTTGAAACCGAGTTCTTGGGTTCTTCCAATACCCTTATCTCTGGTTATAAACTGCAACAATTGAGGTACATGAACCCAATCGCAGAACACGACAAGATGAAAATCTATGAACATCCTGTCAAAGAAGGTGTCAATGGTTCTCTGACTGACCACATTTACTGTATTACTGTGGATGTATCAGAAGGTAAAAACTTAGACTCCTCGGCATTCTCAGTATTTGATATATCATCTACACCATATAAACAAGTAGCATCCTATGCAAGTTCATCTATTTCACCTATTTTATTTCCAACGGTGATAGTCAATGCAGCCAGAGTTTATAATGACGCTTACATTTTGGTAGAAATAAACAATAATCCTCAGGTGGCAGACTTTATTCACACAGATTTAGAGTATGAAAATCTATTAAAAGTCTTTACTGGTAATAAAAAACCTCAACAATTGTCCGCTGGATTTGCTCGTGGTGTCCAGATGGGTCTAAAAATGTCGCCTCAAGTAAAATCTGTAGGTTGTTCTAACCTTAAAACATTAATAGAAGGTGATAAACTACTGATAAATGATTTTGACACCTATTCGGAGTTAACAACATTTGAACAATATAAGACTTCATTTGCGGCCGCAGAAGGTGCAAATGATGATATGGCAATGACTTTAGTAATTTTTGCATGGGCAACCACGCAGAAATACTTCAGAGAAATAGTAAATCATGATTTAAGAAAACAAATTCAATTAGAAAATATGAATCAATTTGATGAAGAAGTTCTACCTGCACCTATCATTGAAGATGGTTTAAAGACTGACTTTATGGTGGAAGGTGGTGATGTATGGGAAGTGGCAGGTGGAGGTGACACCTATGCTTCATATCATCGTAGTTTCTTTAGGGACTTGTAAATCCTATGAATCATAAATATCAGTATGGTATTTTAACTGCCAAGAACACATAATAATTCAAGGAGAATAAAATGGCGTTTCAAATCTCTCCAGGCGTAAATGTTTCCGAAGTAGACTTAACAACAGTCGTTCCTTCGGTTCTAACTACGGCCGGTGCTTATGCTGGAAACTTTTCGTGGGGTCCAGCACGACAAGTAATTCTGGTTGACAACGAAATTACATTAACCAAATATTTTGGTAAACCAGATTCAAACTCTGCAATTTCATTTTTTACATCTGCTTCTTTCTTAGCCTACGGTAACAATCTAAGTGTTGTTCGTGCCGTTAATGCTAACTCAAACAATGCAGCTGCAAACACAGCATTTCAAATTCCTAATTCAGAAGAATTTGAGTACCTATATTTAAATAGAGATAATAATAACTTTTTTGGTGCATTTATGGCCAAATATCCAGGCATAATTGGTAATTCTTTATCAGTAGCTGTTTGTGCTAATACCAGTTTGTTCAGCAGCTGGTCTTATAGTTCTTACTTTACTTCTGCTCCTGGTACTTCAAATTATGCAGCGGCTGTTGGAGGTTCTAATGACGAAATGCACGTAGTCGTTATTGACGCTGGCGGTCAATTTACTGGCCAACAAGGTACAGTATTAGAAGTTTATCCATTCTTATCTAAAGCTTCTGATGCAAGCATTAATGGTGTATCAAATTTTTATGAACAAGTCATATTTGATAATTCACAATATGTTTATGCAACTGATCCAGTAAGTTATAGCACAACTAATTCTACTTGGGGTCGTCCAGCAGCAAATACAAATTTTGCCACATTGACAACAAATCCAACAATCACTTTGGCTGGCGGTTCAGAAACTATTCCAACTAATGCTAATATTCAAACTGCTTATGATTTGTTTGCTAACAAAGAAACAATTGATATTTCATTGGTGTTAACTGGTAATGCAAATACAGTAGTTCAACAATATGTAATTGATAATATTGTCAATTCTCGTAAAGACTGCGTAGCATTTATTTCGCCTCCACGAACAGCAATTGATAGCATCAACACAACACCAACAGCTGGTATTCAAGCTTGGTTAACAAGTTTGGCTCGTTCCAGTTCTTATGTTGTAGCTGATTCTGGTTACAAATATATGTACGACAAGTATAACAATGTATATCGTTATATTCCATTAAATGGTGATGTAGCCGGTCTTTGTGTTAATACTGATACGGTTCGTGATCCATGGTTCTCGCCAGCTGGTTTCAACCGTGGTCAAATTAAAAATGCTATTAAACTGGCATGGAATCCAAATAAAACACAACGAGATGTATTATATGCAGCAGGCGTAAATCCAGTTGTGTCGTTTCCTGGCCAAGGCATTGTTCTGTTTGGTGATAAGACTTTACAAAACAAACCATCTGCATTTGACCGCATCAATGTCCGTAGATTATTCATTGTTCTTGAAAAAGCAATTTCTCAAGCTGCTCAGTTCTCGTTATTTGAATTCAATGATGAATTTACTCGTGCTCAGTTTGTAGCACTAGTAACTCCGTATCTGCGTGATGTTCAAGGTCGCCGTGGTATCTATGACTTCCGTGTGGTTTGTGATACAACCAACAATACACCACAAGTCATTGACAGTAATCAATTTGTTGGTGATATTTACATCAAACCTGCTCGTTCTATCAACTTCATTCAGTTGAACTTTGTTGCAGTTGGAACTGGTGTTGACTTCACAACAATCGTTGGTGCAGCTTAATAAATAACCACGATATAGGAGAATACAAATGGCATTCAATGTAGCAGAATTTAGAGCGAATATGATTGGTGACGGTGCCCGTCCTAATCTATTCCAAGTTACTCTAACATTTCCAACAGTTGCAACCAACGGCACAGCCGCAGGTGCTAAAACAACATTCATGGCAAAATCAGCACAGTTACCAGGTTCTACCGTAGGTACTGTGCCTGTGTTTTATTTTGGTCGTGAATTAAAATTTGCTGGTAACAGAACATTTACAGACTGGACATTACAGATTATCAATGACGAGGACTTTGTAGTTCGTAACGCTCTCGAATCGTGGATGAACGCAATCAACAGTCATACAACTAATGTTCGTAATACTGGAGCAGTTAACCCAACAGGTTATACCGTAGATGCAGTTGTTACACAATACGGAAAAGCTGGTAACGAATTGAAATCTTATAAGTTTGTAGGTGTTTTCCCATTGGATATCGCACCAATTGATTTAGATTGGGGTTCAAATGATGTGATTGAAGAATACTCGGCCACATTCGCTTTCCAATATTGGGAATCCAACACTACTACTTAATATGTTTTTGTTTCGAGAGGACTTCGGTCCTCTCTTTATGTTTAATTGAATTGGAATCTATAAAATATGGCAGCTCAAAATAAATTCTCTCTCTTTGGTTTTGAGATTTCTCGGAGAAAAACCGAGGAAGAACAGGCTCTACAACCATCCTTTACACCACCTTCAAATGAAGATGGTGCTCTTACCATTTCTTCGGCCGCATATTACGGTACATATGTTGATTTAGACGGCACGGCAAAAAATGAAGTAGAACTCATCTCTCGTTATCGTGAAATGGCTATGCAGCCAGAAATTGAATCAGCGATAGACGATATTATGAATGAAGCTATTTGCCAAGATGAAGATGGTATCGTTACACAGATTGTTTTAGATAAATTAGAACAACCAGAAAAAATTAAAAAGGCCATTAAAGAAGAATTTAATACCATTCTTCGTTTGTTAAATTACAAACACATGGCACAAGATATCTTTCGCCGTTTTTATATTGACGGCAGAATGTATTATAACATTATTATTGATAAAGAAAATCCAATTGCTGGTATTAAAGAATTAAGATACATTGATCCACGCAAACTTCGTAAAGTTAGAGAAATAAAGAAGAAGAAAGATGAAAGAACAGGTGCAGAAGTTGTTGATGTATTTAACGAATATTACATCTTTAACGATAAAGTCGTTACTGGTAGTTCAAGCAACTATGGTCCTGTTGGCGTTCGGATCACTACTGACTCAATCATATCTGTTGTTTCTGGTCTCATGGACAGCCGCCGTGCTGTTGTTTTATCATATTTACACAAAGCTATAAAGCCGTTAAACCAGTTACGCATGATTGAAGATGCGACAGTTATCTATCGTATCTCACGAGCACCAGAACGCCGTATTTTTTATATTGATGTAGGTAATTTACCTAAACTAAAAGCAGAACAATATCTGCGTGATATTATGGTCAAGTATAAGAACAAACTGGTATATGATGCAAACACCGGTGAAGTTCGTGATGACCGTAAATTCTTATCAATGATGGAAGATTTCTGGTTACCTCGCCGTGAAGGTGGCAAAGGCACCGAAATTTCTACCTTACCTGGTGGTCAAAACTTAGGTGAGTTAGAAGATGTTAAGTATTTCCAAAAGAAATTGTATCAATCACTTTCGGTGCCAATCTCTCGTTTGGAACCTAATCAAGGTTTCTCAATTGGTCGTGTTGCAGAAGTTACTCGTGACGAATTAAAGTTTGCAAAGTTTGTAGACCGTTTGCGTAGTAAGTTCTCTGATATCTTTAATCAGGCACTCCGTGTGCAGTGTGTATTAAAAGGTATTTGTACCGCTGATGAATGGGATCAATTTAAAGAAAGTATTATTTACGACTTTGTTAAAGATAATAACTTTAGTGAACTTAAAGAAGCTGAATTAATGAGAGAAAGATTATCTCTTTTGGCTTCGGTAGATCCATACACCGGTCGGTACTTCTCACAAGCATGGATTCAACGTAATGTATTACGCATGACAGACGACCAGATTAAAGAAATGCAAAGTGAGATTGATGAAGAAAAAGAAGCCGGTTTAGGTTTACCTGTTGATGTTACCAATACGGTAGCTCAACAACAAATGGTTGGTGATATACAAGCCGACCAACAAGCAGCTTTAGCAACTCATCAAAATGAATTGCAACAAGCACAAGATGCTGGTATGCGCCAAGAGTCAGCAGGAACATTTGTTAAATTGAAACAGTTATTATAAATATTGAGATTGGAGATAAAATGGACACAAGACAAATTATAGATTATGCAGTTAATGATAATGCTAAAGAAATGCGTGATGCATTATATGCTAACATTCATGACCGTGTTACTGCACATTTAGATGCTGCCAAACAAGCTGTTGCACAGAATATGTTTGCGCCAGAAGAAACAGAAGAAGTTGAAACAGAAATTCAACCAGAGGAAAATACAAGTGAAAACACTTAAAGAACTACGATCTTTGAATGAAAAGGAAGACCATAGTGCTCCCATGGATCCACCTGCGGTATTGATTATGAAACGAAAATCGATTCGTCAGTTTCCAAACAATCAGAGAGTAGCTCTTTATTATGTTGATAAGATTAATAAATATGTAACCGTTCCATATACTGCCATGCAATGGTCCTCAACAGGTTCCATGGATGAAGAAGTAAATGCCGAATAAGTTTACATATCAGGTTGTTAAAGATACCACAGAACACGCCGTTATTAAAATAACAGGTTCGTTTGACGGTTCTACAAATGAAGATAATGCACATCGTATACAAGCAAATACACTATACGGTGCGTTAGATGCAAACAATGTGCCTTTAAAGACACATTTAAGTTTAAGTAATACAGCCAAGCCATATTATGGTTTAACTGTCAACCGAGTTTGGTACGACACATGGCCATATGAAGGTGATGTTGAGCTGTATTGGTATTCTGATGATCCACAAACTATTCTATTGATGAATGGTAATGGAGAATACGATGGTAACGGAAATTGGGTAACAATACCGAATCCTAATACTGCTATCGCTAATACAAATGGCGATATTGGTATTAGAAGTCGTTTAGCACCAAATTGCAACACATCAAGTTATACAATTATTATGGAATTGAGAAAGTTAAATGAATATTATCAGCGTGGACAGTTTAATGATCCAGCTGCATTTAACTATCCACCATACGGATTAACTGGTACAAAATAATTAGGATAAAAAAATGGCAACATCAAATAGCACACAAATTTTAGTTGATACAACAAAGCGTACCGTAATTAAACGAGTAGGTATTTTTGATGCCGCTGGCGGAAATGAAGCGTTGACAGTTGTTATTGATCCACGAGCTTTGTCTGGTGCTTTAAATGCTAATAACTTACCATATCAGACAGGTAATACAACCGCTCCTGGTTTTGCTAATTCTGCATTTACAATTTCTCGTGTCATTTATAATGTTGATGCTGAAGTTGGTCATTTACAATTAAAATGGCAAGGCACAACTGCTGATGCCACAATTTATGCATTAGGTGTTGGTGCTGGTGATACAAACCCACAATATCAAATGCCTGCAATTACAAATAATGCTGTTGGTCCTACAGGCAATGTAACAATTACAACCGTTGGTACAACAGGTAATGCCGCTTACACATTAATTATTGAATTACACAAAGACAATCGTTTTTATAGTTCTGGTCAGTTTACTGATCCAGCTGCATTTAACTATCCTCCTTATGGTGTAACTCCAACATCGAGGACATAATGCAAGAATTTGTTTCCAAACTATTACAAAATAAAATAGTTGAAGCAAAAGAAGTTTTAGTTCAACGAATACAAGACTTGGTTAATGAAAAAGTTAACCAAGTTAAAATTCGGTTGGCAACAGAGATGTATGATAATGTTGAGTTTGAAGAAGTAAACGAAGCCAATGTGCAACGAATGGGTCGAACAAAACTTATTCGTGTGCGTTTCCGTGGTGGTAAACTACAACGGAGAGTTAAGAAGTCAGCAGTACCAGGTTTCACAATTCGTGGTGGCAAGTTAACAAGAATGTCACCCGTAGAACGCAGAAAACGAAAGTTAGCTGCAAGACGGTCTAAATTTAAAAGACGGTCTAAATTGCGTCAAGCGTTAAGAAAACGCCAGATGACATTAAGAAAAAGAAAGGCAATGGGACTATAATGAAGTTAATAACAGAAGTCACCGAAACACTACAATATCTTGCTGAAGATAAAGACGGCAAGCGTAATCTTTACATTGAGGGTCCATTTCTCCAAGCAGAAGTGGTAAACCGTAATGGCCGTAAATATCTCAAAGAGACCATGGCCAAAGAAGTAGAAAGATACACAGAACAATATATCAATAAAAATCGTGCCTTTGGTGAGCTGGGTCATCCAGACACCCCATCAATCAATCTTGACAGAGTTTCCCACATGGTTGTGAGCCTTCGTCAAGAGGGAAATGATTGGATAGGCAAAGCAAAGATTCTTGACACACCTATGGGTCAGATTGTTAAGAGCCTTATCGAAGGTGGTGCTCAGATTGGAGTATCATCTCGTGGTATGGGTTCTCTCAAATCTGTCAATGGTGTCAATGTAGTTCAAGATGATTTTCATCTAGCCACAGCGGCGGATATTGTAGCAGACCCTTCTGCTCCAAATGCTTTCGTTCAAGGTATTATGGAAGGCAAAGAATGGGTGATGGTCAATGGTGTATGGACTGAACAGCAATACTCTGAAGCCAAACAAGCAATTAAAAAGGCTTCTCAAAGAGAAATTGAAGAAGTAAGTCTACGCATTTGGGAATCACTCGTAAAAAAACTTTAAATATAAATATCCAATATAAATCAAGGAGATTTTTAAAATGGGAAAATTTAATCTGTCCGAAGCCGCTAAAGACATTCTTTCGGGTAATGTTTCTGGTAAACAAAGTGGCCAAGATAAACCAGCCAAATTATCTGGCGATGTAGCTTACGGTACACAAGAAGTGGGCGACATTGGCACAGAAGTTACTAAAACAACCGATGCTGGTCCAGACGCTACTAAAGGCGTACCAACAGCAACTCCTCCAGGTGCAAAACCACCTGTTGGTTCTGAGCCAGCAAAGAAACTCAAAGGTCAACCTGCTGAGCAAGGTTCTGTTGAACAACCAGAAGGTAAGACTGGTAAAAACCAAATGCCTTTAAACAAAGGTTCAGTTGGTGTTCAGACTTACGAAGAAACAGAAGCTGAAGAAGAAGTTATTGCTGAAGCTGAAAAAGAAGAAGGTCATGAAGATGAAGCTCAAGACAAAGCAATGATGAAAAAAATGAAGATGAAAGAAAAAATGAAAGAAGATATGGACGCTCTGTTTACAGGCGAAAATCTCTCTGAGGAATTTGTTCAAAAAGCTTCTACTATTTTTGAAGCTGCCGTTCTTGCTCGTGCCGAAGAAGTTATTGCTGAAGCTGAAGCTGAATTAACAGAACAATTTGAAGCTGCTGTTGAAGAAATCAAAGAAGATTTGGCAGCTAAGGTTGATGACTATCTCAACTACATGGTTGAAGAATGGGTCAAAGACAATGAAATCGCTATCGAAAAAGGTCTCCGTGCCGAAATCGTTGAAGATTTTATTACCGGTTTGAAAGATTTGTTTGAAGAGCATTACATCGATATTCCTGCTGAGAAAGTGGATGTTGTTGAAGAACTCACCGCTAAAGTAGAAGAACTCGAAGAAGCTTACAATCAACAAATTCAATCTGCTATTGAGATGAAAAAAGAACTCAATGAGCACAAAAAGTTTGAGGCTATTTACGCAGCTTGTGAAGGCCTTACGCAGACTCAAGTAGAAAAACTGAAATCACTCGCAGAAGGTGTGGAGTTTACTACTGATGAAGAATTTGCTACCAAACTATCAACATTGAAAGAATCATATTTCAAGGCTGATGTTAAAGTTGCTGATTCATCTGCTTTAGACGAAGTATTGGTTGAGGAAGAGAAGAAAGATAAAATCGTTTCCGAAGATCCTTCTATCAGTATCTACGCAAAAACCATTTCACAAACATTGGTTAAGTAATTAACCACTAATACATAACAAAAGGAACAATAAAATGTATTTGACAGAAGAACTACAAAAGAAATGGCAACCTGTTCTGGAGCATCCAGAATTAGACGCCATTAAAGACCCATACAAGAAAGCTGTTACAGCTCTTGTTTTGGAAAACCAACAACAAGCAATGCGTCAAGATGCTGCTCAAATGCAAGCTCTTAACGAGCAGTCTGCTGGCCCAACAAACATCACTGGTGGTGTTCAAAACTTTGACCCAATCTTGATTTCGTTGGTACGCCGTGCATTGCCAAATCTTATCGCTTATGACGTTGCTGGCGTTCAGCCAATGACTGGTCCTACCGGTTTGATTTTTGCAATGCGTGCCAAGTATGTTAACCAAGGTGGTGACGAGGCATTCTTCAACGAGGCGAACACAATGTTCTCCGGTGTTGGTTCTGCTAACAACCCATACGGTTTCCGTGGTACAACTGCAACTGACACAGGTACAAACCCTGTTGTTTCTGCATCTTTGGCTGCTAACAGCTATACAACTGGTATTGCAATGCCAACAGCTACTGCTGAATTCCTCGGTTCCGATGGCAATACAGCATTTGCTCAGATGGCTTTCTCTATCGAGAAGGTAACTGTAACTGCTCAAAGCCGTGCTTTGAAAGCTGAGTATTCTTTAGAACTTGCACAAGACTTGAAAGCAATTCATGGTCTTGATGCTGAAACAGAATTGTCTAACATTCTGTCTACAGAAGTTCTCGCTGAAATCAACCGTGAAGTTATCCGTACCATCTATACTGTTGCCGTTCCAGGTGCTCAGTATGGTACAACAACTGCTGGTTTCTTTGACCTCGACACAGACTCCAACGGTCGTTGGTCTGTTGAGCGTTTCAAAGGCTTGATTTTCCAAATCGAGCGTGATGCTAACGTTATCGCTAAGCAAACCCGCCGTGGTAAAGGTAATGTGTTGATCGTTTCTTCTGACGTTGCTTCCGCTATGGCAATGGCTGGTGTATTGCAATATACTCCTGCTCTCCAAGCTGACTTGCAAGTAGATGACACAGGCAACACATTTGCTGGCTTACTCCATGGTCGTATCAAGGTCTACATTGACCCATACTTCGGTGGTTACACAAGCAACCAAGAACTCGTAACAATCGGTTACAAAGGTTCTAGCCCATACGATGCTGGTCTGTTCTATTGCCCATACGTTCCATTACAGATGGTTCGTGCTGTAGACCAGTTCACATTCCAACCAAAGATTGGCTTCAAGACACGTTATGGAATGGTATCCAACCCATTCGCAGAAGGTCTCGGCGCTGGCTTGGGTGGTTTGAATGCTCGTACCAACAAATACTATCGTATTTTTGGCGTCAAGAACTTGATGTAATAAAAAGTCCTCGTCAAGAAGGACATTTCAAGAGACCTCTTCGGAGGTCTCTTTTTTTATGGCCTAAATATCTGTATGAATGTATTAACTAGAACTCCTCAAAACACCAACTATCTACAACCTACAAAGTTTCTAATGACTTTCAGTAGGATACCGGATACGACATGGTTCTGTCAGTCTGTAAACATACCAGGAGTCAGCGTAGGACAGGCCCCAATCAGTTTTCCAAGCGTAATGGTATATTCGCCTGGTAATCAAATATTATATAATAATTTTAATATGAATTTTTTGGTGAATGAAGATATGACATCATGGATTCAATTACATGATTGGTTTCGGTCTTTTGCATCTCCAGACGGTACCGATGAACGAAATCTAAAAACGGCATTACAGAATCAATATAATAATATGGCTAGTGATAAACAACAATATTCTGATGCCACATTAACTATATTAAGTGCTTTAAATAATCCAATTATTCGTGTAGAGTTTACTAACATGTTTCCAGTATCTCTATCAGATATCTTTTTTGATACAAAACAATCGGCAGATGATATGATTACAGCCGATGCCACTTTCGTTTTTGACCAGTTTAAATTTGTACCAGTTTAATTAACACAAAGTATTGCCATTTAACATAGTTTGTGTTAGTATGTAAAACTGGTGTTAAACTATTGAAAATATTATGGAAAATCTAGAACAAGTATTGAAGTATTGGGAAAAAGATGCAGAAATGGACCAGACAGAACCTGGTAAAGAACTGCTTCGTATTCCTATTCTACACAACAAATACCTCTCCATTCTCACAAAACACAAAATTGCAGCCAAGAAAGCACACTTTGATTACTTGCGTTTGCGGAAAATAAAGATTGATTATTATAATGGTAGATTGGACCAAGATGAATTAGAAAATCGTGGTTGGCAACCATTTCAGTTTGTATTGAAATCAGACATCGGTGCCTATTTGGAAGGTGATGATGATTTGATTAAAATGTTAGAGAAAAAAGTATACCATGAAGAATGTGTTTCAGTTTTGGAATCTGTTATGAATGAATTGAAACAAAGAACGTGGCAACTCCGAGATTTTATTTCTTGGGAAAAATTTATTGGAGGTCAATAATGTCTTTTCTCGTTGCAAATATACCACCCGTTAAATGTTTTGTGCGTAAAGAGTTTCTCTATAACCATGAAAAAGGTCATGGTGAATTAGAACCTTGTGTATGGATGACTGCCAAAGCAATCAAAGGCCAAGCATTTCGTATTGAATGTATGTTGACGGATTATGGTGCGTTGTTTGATAAGTTACCAATCTCTGCATATGTGTGGAAGCCTGTTGATGATTATTTACCTTTAGACAACCTACAAATATGGGATTGTCTTTCATATGATATGGCAGTAATCGAGAAATCTAATCTGCGTGGTTTAAAAGTAAAATACTTTGGCAAAGACCGAGTGTTTCATTTTGGTAAATACCTTTTTACAATTGATTTTGCTGCACCAGATTTTAATCGTATTGACACCAGTTTTTCAGAAGGTGTGCAAGAACACAAATCATATAATTTTATTCAACTAGATAATGGACAGTTTGCGTGTCAGCCAAATAATCGTTGTCTATGGTATGACGTATCTTTGGTACCACCGACTGTCAAAACGCCTGACTTTAAAATACCTACAGAGGTTTATTCGGTAGAAAATGTATCTAAATGGAGTGTTGGCACTCCTGATTCGTGGTTCTACCAATTTAATGAGAAAGATTGATAATGAAAATTGATTTTTTGCAAATGCCAATTGTAATTTACAATATTGAAAATCATAATGAATTAAAACTGCAAATATTGAAATCAATAGAAGAAATGGGTATGCATAGTTTAATAGAACCACACAACAACCAATCTATTTCTAATACGGATTGGCACCTGAATAAAGATTTTTTTCGGCCATATTATAACTATGTTAATAATTTAATAGTGCAAACAGCATCTTCTCTAAAAGAAAATTTAAAATTGGATTGCAATTTGTTTTTATCAAACTATTGGTTTCAACAATATAAAAATGGTGATTATCATGTGTGGCACAATCATACTGACAGTTATTATAGTTGTGTTTATTATGTTGAACTTCCAGAAAAATCATTAAAAACAACTTTTAAAATTATTGATAAAGAATATGATTTTGATGTTTCGGAAGGAGATATAATTTGTTTTCCATCATTAATATACCACCAATCAAAAAAGAATTTGTCTAATAAAACAAAGACTATAGTATCTTTTAATTTAATTTGTCAATAGGATTAAATTGGTCGACATTATAATTTCTAAAAAAGATGAAGTCTATGTTAAGATAACTTGTGAAAAACATATCGCAAAAGAGTTATCGGAGTATTTCACTTTTTTTGTTCCTGGTTACCAATTTGTTCCTGCATACCGCAATAGAATCTGGGACGGCAAGATAAGGCTTTTTGATTTACGAAACAATACCATCTATCGTGGACTTCTTTACTATGCAGAAGAATTTTGTAAAGAGAGGGGTTACACGCATGAATACCAAGACGGATTAGATATTGAAGATGAATATTCGGTATACCATGCCAAGAAATTTATTGGCTCACTAAACATTCATTCTCGTGGTGAATCCATTGAAATACGAGAACATCAATTAGATGCTTATATTCATGCCATGCAAAAACGCCGAGCGTTATTGGTTTCACCAACGGCATCCGGCAAATCTCTTATCATCTATCTAATCTTTAGACAGCTACATCAATATCAAAATCTTAAAGGACTTGTAATTGTTCCTACAACTTCATTAGTTGAACAATTATACTCCGACTTTGGTGATTATAACAATAGTGAAATGGTAAATGTGCATAGAATTTACCAAGGCAAAGAAAAAGAATCTGACAAACCATTAATCATTTCTACATGGCAATCTTTATATAAGATGCCAAAAGAATATTTTGAACAATTTGATTACGTTATAGGTGATGAAGCTCACTTATTCAAAGCACAGTCTTTAACCACAATACTTACATCTTGTGTTAATGCCAAATATAGGATAGGACTAACAGGCACTTTAGATGGAACAAAAACACATAAATTAGTATTAGAAGGTCTTTTTGGTACTGTTAAAAAGGTAATTACCACCAGAGAGTTGATTGATAAACAGCAGGTTTCAGATTTTGAAATAAAGTGTTTAGTTCTTAAACATGATGACGAAATATGTTTACAATTAAAAGATAAAACATACCAAGAAGAAATACAATATCTAATTGCAAACGAAAATAGAAATAAATTCATTAAAAATCTTACAGTTAGCTTAGGTAATAATACACTAATATTGTATCAAATGGTTGACAAACATGGTCAAATCCTATATGATATGATTAAGAATACCAAGAACATTGGTGATAGAAAAGTATTCTTTGTTCATGGAGGTACTGATACCGCCGACAGAGAAGAAATAAGAAGAATAATGGAGATAGAAAATGATGCGATTGTTGTTGCATCTTTTGGTACTTTTAGCACTGGTATTAACATTCGCAATCTACACAATATCATCTTTGCAAGTCCTTCTAAATCAAGGATTCGCAATCTGCAATCTATCGGCAGAGGATTACGGCAAGCAGAAGGAAAAGAAAAAGCCACACTCTATGACATAGCCGATGATTTACGATATAAAAAACATATGAATTATACATTAAAACATTTTGTTGAACGAGTTAAGATTTACACGGAAGAAAAATTTCCATTTAAGATTTATAAAATCAATTTAAAAAAATGAATAAAGATATATTATTAAAACAATTAATTGAAAAAATAAAATTATCAAATTATAAATCACAAACACATTTTAATAATATTGTAAATTATTATGTTAACGAAAATGTTACATGGACTGATGAGAAAGATTTATTAAATCTTTTTGAATTGTATGTTACAAAAAGCCACGAAAGATTTGTAGACTGGGAAAAAAGGATTAATGAACAAAATCTAAAATTTCCTAAGTTAATAGAAACTCAACTACATCTCGGCCAAGGTTTTGGTTACTGTAACACTTGGAAAGGCAAAGAAATATTAAAAAGTGCAGAAGATTTAAACATAATCAATATGTTATTATGGGAGTTAAAGCCTAACACAGTTATAGAAATAGGGTCAGGATCAGGTTCCAGTGCTGAATATATAATGGATATATCAAAAATATACAATAAAAATATTAATTTATTTTCCTTTGATATACAAAACAATAATTTGTTTAATAATGGAATCAATTACTTATTTTGTGATTGCAACAATATAACAACATTTGAAAACCATGGTATAGATTATTTAAATTTACCTCATCCATGGTTAATAATAGAAGATACACATTGTAATGTTTTTGAGGTTGTAAAATATTTCAACCAATACATAAAACAAGGTGATTATCTAATAATAGAAGATGCTTGGACTCAGCAAGATGTAATTAGAGATTTAATGGCATTGAATACTTTTTTAAAATTAGATACAAAGTATTTGGATTTTTTTGGATATAATAATATGAGCTCAATGAATGGTATACTCAAACATGTTTAATATCAATAAAGGCATCAAAATGAACACCATAAAAATAGTTCGTTTAAAAAACGGTGAAGATATCATTGGTAATTTGCATGATACTGAAAATGGAGATTATGAAATCTCTGAACCTATGTCTGTTTCTTTGGTACAAAAAGGTCATCAAAGTGGTTTAGTAATGTCCCATTGGTTACCAGTTCAATTAATTAAAAAAAATGAAATCAAAATTAGTCCTTGTGACGTGCTTACTGTATTTGAACCAAATGATGAATTTGCAGAATACTATATGAATACTGTGGAAAAGATTAATGAGTTATTGAAGGCAAAAAGTCTTGCTGATGAAATGACAGATGAAGAAATTGAAGATATTATGGATGCATTAGATGATGGTGAAAACCAAACATTACACTAAATTAATTATTAATCTCATGGGTCAACACCGAGAACTATACACTCTGTCAAGCCCTTTGTCAACAACTTTTTATGGTATATTTTATGGCTAAGCAAAAACATTATATTAATAACGAAGATTTTCTTAAAGCTTTGGTCGATTACAAGGCAGCTTGTAAACTGGCAAAGAAAGAAAAAAGATCACCTCCAGCGATTCCAAATTACATTGGTGAGTGTTTTATGAAGATAGCAGAAGGTTTATCACACAAACCTAATTTCATAAACTATACCTATCGTGACGAAATGATATCGGATGGTATTGAGAATTGCCTACAATACTTTGATAATTTTGACCCAGCCAAGTCCAAAAATCCTTTTGCCTATTTCACACAGATTATTTACTTTGCCTTTCTAAGAAGAATTTCCAAAGAAAAGAAACAACTGTATGTTAAGTATAAATCTACAGAACAAATGGGTATTTTGGATGAATTCGAAATGATGGAGTTTGAAGATGGTACCTCTAAACAGTTTGAATTATATGATAATATTGCCGAATTTATTGAAAACTATGAAGATGCAAGAAAGGTAAAGAAAGACATCGCAACGGCAAAGAAAACAAAGGGGCTTGAAAAGTTTTTAGGAGAGTGATATAATGTATAAAGTGAGTTACTACCCAACAGAAAAAGAATCTGTTGTATTTTTTAAATGGTTCAATACACTACAAGAAGCCACATTTTTTGCTGGCAATAAACCAAATGAATCCGTGATTGAGATAAAATATTATGACAATATCGACCACAGAAAACCAGACCGCAACTAAAGTTGCCATCATTACCGACCAACACTTTGGTGCTCGTAATGATTCGATACACTTCCTTGATTATTATGAAAAATTTTATAGGGATACTTTTTTTACAGTTCTTGATGAGAACGGTATTGATACTGTTCTTATTTTGGGTGATACTTTTGACCGTAGAAAGTATGTAAACTTTTATACACTCAAACGAACAAGAGAGATGTTCTTTGACAAGTTGTATGCCAAAGGTATTCAGGTGCATATGTTGGCTGGTAACCATGACACCTATTTTAAAAATACCAATGATGTGAATTCGGTTGATTTGTTGTTGCAAGAGTATAATAATATTAATGTAATCTCAAAACCAACCGTTATTAACGTGAAGAATACAAATATCTGTATGATACCATGGATATGTACTGAGAATCATAACGATTGTATTAAAATTATGTCAGACACCGATGCTGATATTTGTATGGGTCACTTTGAGATTGCCGGCTTTGCCATGTATCGTGGCATGCCAAGTCAAGAAGGATTAAGTCGTGAGTTATTCAGAAAGTTTGATTTTACTTTTAGTGGGCATTATCATCATCGCAGTTCAGCTGACGGCATTCATTATCTTGGAAATCCGTATGAACTTACTTGGCAAGATTATAATGACGCTAGAGGCTTTCATATTTTTGATCTTAATACTCGTGACCTTACTTTCATAAAGAATTCAAATGTAATGTTCCACAAAATCATTTATGATGATAAAGTGGAATCAATTACTGAGATTACCAATAAAGATATGAGCAAGTATACCAATACCTATGTTAAAGTGGTGGTAATCAACAAAACGAACCCCTATCTATTTGACAAGTTTATGAATAACCTGTATAATGTTAATCCTGTTGATATTACCATTGCCGAGGACTTTACGGACTTGACAGAAGGTGTAGATGATGATATGGTTGACCAAGCAGAAGATACTATCACGATTATTAATAAGTTTGTAGATGGTATACACGAAGAACACATTGACAATGAAAAGCTGAAAACAGTAATGCGTGAATTATATGTTGAGGCATTGAACCAAGAACAGGCATGATTATATTTGAAAAGGTCCGTTGGAAAAATTTTCTTTCAACAGGATTAAATTTTACTGAAATCAATCTAACCAAATCACCAAACACACTCATCATTGGCAATAATGGTGCAGGCAAATCAACAATTCTTGATGCCTTATGTTTTGGCCTTTTTGGTAAACCATTTCGTAAGATTAACAAACCACAGTTACCAAACTCTATTAATCAATCTGATTGTGTTGTTGAGATTGAATTTTCTATTGGCAAAAAACAATACAAAGTAATTCGTGGCATCAAACCAAATACATTTGAAGTGTATTGCAATGGCCAGTTGGTCGACCAAGATGCCAAAGCAAAAGACTATCAGGAACACCTAGAGAAGTTTATTCTCAAACTAAACTATAAATCATTCACTCAAGTGGTAATTCTTGGTTCGGCTTCGTTTGTTCCTTTCATGCAGTTATCTCCATCCGATAGACGAGCAATCATTGAGGACTTATTAGACATTCAAATCTTTTCATCTATGAATGGTGTGGTTAAAGAGAAGATGGCCATCATTAAAGATACCTCCACCAAAAACAAATACGAAATGGATTTAACTTCTGAGAAAATTAATTTTCAGAAACAAAGCATTGAAGAACACAAGAAACACAATGATGCCGAAATTGAAAAGAAACAAAAAGAGATTGTTGATTCGGAAGAACAAATCAAACAATTAACCAAAGACATTGGTTTGATACAAAAACATATTGATGTATTGAATAGTAAGATTTCGGATCAAATGGCCATGCAGAAAAAGAGTGGCAAATTGGTTCAGTTAGAATCTAAACTAGAATCTCGTTTGAAAAAGATTGAGAAAGAGGTTGTATTCTATCACGATAATGGTGATTGTCCTACTTGTAAACAAGGTATTGACCAAGAGTTTAGAGAAGGACAAATCATCACATTGAACAACACCAAGGTTGAAGTCAATGATGCACTAACCGATATTGCTAAACAGATTGCTGAAACAAGTGATAGAATTGATGCAATACAAAAAATAATTCAACACATACAGTCACACAGTAACGAAGTTGTAAAACACAATTCTACCATTACAGCCATAAACAATTTTATCAATAAATTAAATGGTGAAATTGTTGAGTTATCCAATCGTAAAGATAATTTAGAAGAAGAAAATGCCAAATTAAAGGAACTCAAAACTAAATTGGCTGCATTGATTGCCAAACAAGAAGAACTTGCAACCGAAAAACAATATTATGAGTTTGCAGGTAATCTATTAAAAGATACTGGCATTAAAACCAAAATCATTCGTCAATACTTACCTATCATGAACAAACTGATTAATAAGTATTTGACTGCCATGGATTTCTTTGTGAACTTTAATATCAATGAATCATTTGAAGAAACAATTAAATCAAGGCACCGTGATGAGTTTAGTTATGCCAACTTCTCAGAAGGTGAAAAGATGCGGATTGATTTGGCTCTATTGTTTACATGGCGACAGATTGCCAAGCTAAAGAATAGTACCAATACTAATCTATTGATTCTTGATGAAGTATTTGATTCTTCACTAGATGGTGTTGGCACAGAGGAGTTTTTGAAGTTAATTCATGAGATGGGAAATGATACAAACATTTTTGTTATATCCCATAAGGGTGACCAGTTATTTGATAAATTTAGAAGTATAATTAAATTCAAAAAAGTCAACAACTTTAGCCAGGTAGAAAAATAAGTTTACCACAATATCTCTTGCCTTAGTTATTACAATATTTTATAATTCACATAAAGGTTAAAACCTTTTACTCACTAAACATGAGTAAGTATTTAAAAATTACTTAACTTTAAACAAAGGAAATTATTATGAAATCAAAAGAGCTTATTGTACCAATCAAAAAAAACGGACAATTTTCTAAAGAAAACTTAGCAACTGCAAAGAGTCTTATTCGCAAGTCTGCTTTTCCACAATATTACACCAACATTGAATTTAAATCTCTAAAATTTATCGATATTGATATAATTGATGCAGATTTAATTGTTCGTGATGGTTATGGCAGTTCACAACCTGTTAGAGCTAACGGTTTGAATGACCGATATGCAGAATTAAAAACCGATTTGTTAGAAAATGGTTACCGTCTATATGAAAAATTAATTTTTGTAAAACGCATTCCAGGTGGAAAATTTAAATTGCTTGATGGACGAACAAAAGATAAAATTTTATCTGAAAAAAACTTCAAGAACCGTATTTGTGTTATTGTTGATATTTCTGATGAAGAAGAAGTTGATTACGGTTTGCGTTTGAACTCAGGTGATGATAATGCTCCTGCGGGATTAACGAAACTGATCGATATTATTGACAATGCAAATAAACATATCAATAAAGGTACTTTAGAATTAAATTATGACGCAATTTTTAATTGGATCAATAAAGTATGTGGAAAAGGAAAATTTACCGGTAAAAAACGTAGCGATTTATCTTGGCGAATTTTTCATCACCAAAATGCTATTCAAAGTTCCGGTCTATTACCAATTTCTTGGGCTTCAAGAAAAGAAGTTGGTTCTTGGTTGAAAGATAAAAACTACATAGAAACCGAAAAAGTTATTTACTTACCATATGCTTCATCTTCACCAATCAAAGCTTTTTTTGCGGCTGCCGAATTGGCTCAGCAAAAACCTGGTAAAGAAGTTCGTTTAGTCATTTATGTTTCAAAACTAGACGGATACAATTTACAAAAATGTTATTTAGAATCTATACTAAAATTTAAAAAATTGTGGTTTGAATATCTTAACAAAATTAGTACCATATACTATGGTAACGCAAAATCATATAATGATAGAGTTAAATTATATGGATGTGTTCCATCACAAATTGAAGATATTTGTGAAGATATGGACAAATTAATTATTTTTGGAAAGAACGATGAAAAGATTAGTGATAATTATCTTGTTACGCAAGGATTAAGTGCTTTCTTCAATTCAGCCGATGAAGAAGAATTATTTGATGAAGAAGATGAGGAAGAAGAATATGCAAGATGATGCAATAATTAAATTTAATACGGAAGATACATTAAAAGGTCTTAGCTATGCGGTAGAAGAGCGTATACCAATTTTTGATTTAGTACCTGAAAATGATACTATACTTCGAAAGTATTTGCCAGAATTTGATTTTGCCAATCCGCCGGTTAATCCGGCGGAGTTTGCTTCTTCATTGATTGAAACTTGTAAGTTAAACAAAGGCCTTGGACTATCTGCCAATCAATGTGGTTTTAAACACAGAGTATTTGTAATGGGTGCTGGTGATGAATATGTGGCATTCTTTAATCCAAAAGTTATTTCTTTATCAGATGAAATGATTTTAATGGAAGAAGGATGCCTTTCTTATCCATTATTATCATTACGAATCGGTAGGCCAAAAGAGATTATGGTGGAGTACCAAGACTTTAATGGCCAAATTAGAAATACCAAATTGACTGGCATATCCGCTCGTTGTTTTCTCCACGAGCTTGACCACATGAATGGAATCGTGTATACTAGTCGTGTTAAACCTTTAGCATTTCAAATGGCCATGAAAAAAAGAGATAAACTCTTTAAGATGGTTGGCAAAATGAAAAAAAACTTGAGTAAGCTTAAAAAATAATGGCAACACCGATTGAATTTGTAGAAAAACAATGGCAAGACTGGCAAGAAAAAAATCCTACCAGTTCTTTTGAACATATTGATGAAGAACATATGAAGAAAGTCCTCATTGAGGATTTAACCTATGCTTCTCAAATGGATGTTCGTGAATATACTTTGTATCAAAAATGGTGTGAAATTAAAGAAAGATATCCTGTCCATGAGGTATCTACGTTGTTTGGTGAAGAATTACAAATGGTGTATCCCGAACAAGAAGAAATGATTAATGAAGTCAAAAGAAATTTTTGGATGCCAAAAGATCCTGATGATTTTGAAAAACTAAAACCTGTTATGGTTTTATCAAATGGACCTGAAGCAGAAAGATGGAATGCCATTCGCACATTCTCATCTACAATGAAAAACAATTCTAACATTGGCCGTAATCTATTTTATATTCTTACCGATGAGGTAACAAAAAAATATCTTGGTGTGATATGCATCTCCTCAGACTTCCTGGACTTGACTCCGAGAGATAACGCAATCGGATGGTCACGAGATGTCAAAACACAACAACACATGATTAATCACACCGCAATCGGTTCTACAATCGTTCCATTACAGCCACTTGGTTTTAATTACATGGGTGGTAAATTGTTGGCATTGATGTGTTTATCTGATACAGTTCAGAAAGATTGGAAACGGCAATATGGCGATACACTAGTTGGTGTTACCACAACATCATTATATGGCAAAACTAAAGCTGGTGGATTATCTCAATATGATGGACTTGAACATTGGAATCAAATGGGATTCTCATCAGGTTCAGTTGCATTTGAACCAACGAGAGCCACCAAAAAATTGGTGTTTGATTGGATTAAAGAAAATCATACTCGTAAATATTTTGAATGGTGGGATGCCAAAAATCAACAAGGTCTTCCACTCAAACGTGACCACAAAAATCGTTCATTAAATTTTGCATATTCCAAGTTACAAATACCAAAAGAATTAATCCGCACCGAACATCAACGTGGTATCTATTTTAGTCCACTCTATAATAATACCAATGAATTTCTCCGTAAAGAAATTACCGATTCTGAACTGGTAAAGTCGTTTGATACTAGTGAAGAAGCCCTTGCCAATATTTGGAAAATCAAGTATGCTAAGGGTCGTATTAGGCAATTACAGAAAAAAAATAATGTTTCATATGAAACACTTTTCTATGATGACCTAATCAAAATGTCTTGGGAAGAAACCAAGGCCAAATATTTGCCACAAGTTGGCAGATAAAACAAGTATACCGCAAATATACTTGACACACACACTATATAATGATATGATGTGTTTACTCGTTGAAGAAGTTGACGAGATTTTTGTTATTAACTTTAATATGGAGTCTTAAAAAATGGCTAAATTATCCGCCAAAGAGCGTATGCTCAATGCTTTAATGCAAACTCAAGGTTACAACACCTTTACAACCGAACAAGCTCAACGCCGTTTCGGTATCACTAACGTTTCTGCTCGTATTTCTGAATTGCGCCAAGAAGGTTATGCCATCTACGCAAACAAGAAAAATGTTGATGGACAGAAAAAGACTTTCTACCGTCTTGGTACACCAAGCAAGTCTTTCAAGGCTCAGTGCCGTGCTAACGGTGTTCGTGCTTACGCAGGTTAATCGAACCTAGCGCTTAGGGATTCCACGGAAGTGGAGTCCCTTTTTTTTTATTTTTCGGAGAACAAATGGAAATTTCAATTAAAAAAGAAGAATTACAAAAAAAGAGCTTGTTTGTGGCTACACCAATGTATGGTGGCATGAATCACGGTCTGTATATGAAAGCTTGTCTAGACCTTCAAGGTATTTGTTTTCAATATGGAATACAGATTAAATTTTCATTTCTTTTCAATGAATCATTAATTACTCGTGCAAGAAATTATTTGGTAGATGAATTTATTCATCGTTCAGATTGCACTCATATGTTGTTTCTTGATTCTGATATTTCATTTAATCCACAAGATGTTATTGCTCTGTTAGCTCTCGACAAAGAAGTTGCAGGCGGTCCTTATCCAAAGAAAGCAATTAAGTGGAAATCTGTTAAGAAAGCCGTTGAAAGAAAACCAGACATTGATGCACAGACTTTAGAAAAAGTTACTGGTGATTATGTTTTTAACCCTGTTAAAGGTACCGCACAGTTTTCTGTAACACAACCATTAGAAGTATTAGAGATTGGTACTGGCTTCATGATGATTAAACGTGAAGTCTTTGCAAAGATGGAAGAAGCATATCCAATGATTCGATATAAACCAGACCATGTTGGCCAAGCCAATTTTGATGGTACACGTTATATTCATGCTTTCTTTGATACAGTGATTGATACAAAAGAATCTATTGTTGGAGGGGGTTCTGATCGTTATCTATCAGAAGATTATATGTTCTGCCAGATGTGGCGCAAGATTGGTGGTTCGATTTGGTTGTGTCCATGGATGAGAACATCGCATATTGGTACATATCATTTCCAAGGAGATATGCCTGCTGTGGCTAATTTTGTTGGTGAAATGTAATGTTTATCAAAGAATATTCAAACTTCTTATCAAAAGAAGAACATGAATATGTTGTAAAAAAAACAGTCAACGGAAATTCTTGGGAATTTTGTGGATGCAGTATTGATCGTAATGAGGAATTTACCATATTCTATATGGATCTGATCAAAGATGTTTTTTTTACAGAAAATATGTTGTCTAAAATTGAAAAACTTTCTAATAAAAAGTTTGATTTGATACAAGTGTATGCAAATGGCCAAACCTATGGAATGTGTGGATCTTTACATACAGATAATGAATTTAATGATGATACATATAAAACTTTTTTATATTATGTAAATCCTTGGTGGAATTATATTTGGGGTGGAGAAACTATTTTTGTCAATAATGATAATATCTATAAACAGTCTCCTATTCCAAATACAGGTTTACTTTTTAACTCATCGATTCTACACGCTGGATTAGAACCCACAAGGCATTGTAAAGAGTTAAGAGTGACTGTTGCCTTTAAATTAAAAGAAACGAATTAATGTTTGGAGAAATGTAATGGCCTGGCAAGACAGTATGGGTAACCGTGGCACAGATGATAATGTCGCTTTGGCTTCACCAGAGATGAAAAAATATACCGAATCTTTACAATTGAATCCACCTTTACCTATCGGCCGTAAATTTGATGGTGGTAAATTAGAATATGGTTTATTACCACCACTCGCACTAGAAGAAACGGTTAAAGTGTTAACCTTTGGTGCTCAGAAATATGAACGAGATAACTGGCAAAAAGTGCCTGATTCTAAACGCAGGTATTTTGATGCCTTACAACGGCATGTTTGGGCTTGGAAACAAGGCGAACAAGTTGATCCTGAATCTGGTATACACCACTTAGCACACGCCATGTGTTGCCTAATGTTTTTGTATGAGCATGATGTTAAGTATTCCAAAGAATAACTTGACAATGTATTTTGAATGTAGTATGATTAAAGGACTTTTACATAATGGAGAATCAAATGAAGTTAACTAAAGATACACTTGATGTATTGAAAAATTTTGCAACAATCAACTCTGGTATTGAGTTTAAGAAAGGTAATACAATTCGTACCATGTCATCTGGCAAAACTGTTCTTGCCAAAGCCACACTAAAAGATGAATTTCCACAAGATTTCTGTGTGTATGATTTAAATCAATTCTTGTCGGTTCATTCTATGTTTGATAATACCGAGATTGAATTTGATGATAAAAATGTCATCTTCAAAAGTGGTACTAAGAAATCAACCAAGTATCGTAAGACAGCCAAAGAAATGATTGTCACCGCACCAGACAAAGAATTAAGTTTGCCATCGGTTGATGTTACTTTCACACTCACTAAAGAAGATTTCTCCGATTTGTTAAAGAGTGCTTCTATTCTGCAATCACCACACATCGCTGTTGAGTCTGATGGTGGTTCAATTAAACTGACCACATTCAACGCTAAAGATGATTCAGCACACACCAATTCTATTGAAGTTGGTGAAGGCAACGGCAAGAACTTTAAGATGGTATTTTTGACCGATAATCTTAAAATGATTCCTGGTGCATATGATGTTGAAATCTCTGCAAAAGGTTTGGCTACGTTTAAAAACAAGTCTGTTGATATTCAATATTGGGTTGCAACTGAATCCAAAGAATCTAAGTTTGAAGGATAATTATGTTAGTTTATTTCACTGATGTAGTTTCAAAAAAACAAGTTGCCGTTAATCCAAAATATGTTGTGGCTATTTTTCCAATTGTAGAAGGTGACTTAAAGGATAAAACAGCAATTAGTTTAGTTAACGGTTCAGTTGCCGTTGAAGAATCACAGATTGATGTTGTTGGTGTCTTGCAAGGACAAATTGAGTAGTATTTTGTTGTATTATTTTATTATGAGGTGTGTGAATGGAACATTTATTATGGGTCGAAAAGTATCGACCATCTAAAGTGGAAGATTGTATCTTACCTGATACAATCAAATCCACATTTCAAGAATATGTAAATCGTAAAGAAATACCTAATCTACTTCTTTCAGGTTCGGCTGGTGTTGGTAAAACTACTATCGCCAAAGCTCTCTGTGAAGAAGTAGGTTGTGATTATATTATCATCAATGGTTCTGACGAATCGGGTATTGATGTTTTACGAACCAAAATCAAAAATTATGCTTCATCGGTCTCTTTGATGGGTGGCCGCAAAGTCATTATCATTGACGAAGCAGATTATCTGAATCCAAATTCAACTCAACCTGCAATGCGTGGTGCAATCGAGGAGTTTGCTTCTAATTGCTCTTTCATTTTTACTTGTAATTTTAAGAATCGTATTATTGATCCGATTCATTCTCGATGCACCGTTATTGATTTTAAAATTAACGGACAGAAGCCAAAGATGGCATCTCAATTCTTTAAACGAGTAGAATGGATATTACAGCAAGAAGGAATTACATATGATAAAGAAGTCGTGGCTGCAATCATTACAAAACATTTTCCGGATAATCGGAGAATTCTTAATGAACTTCAACGACATTCAGTTTCTGGTTCAATTGGCAAAGATATTCTTTCTAGTGTTAGTGATATACAACTTGCTGATTTACTTCGAGCCCTCAAAGAAAAAGACTTCGCCTCCGCCAGGAAATGGGTCACTAACAATCTTGACAATGATCCAGCCAGAATCTTCCGTAAACTATACGACAGTTTATATGAACAGTTAAAACCACAATCTGTTCCACAGTTGGTTTTAATTCTTGCTAAGTATCAATATCAGGCTGCTTTTGTTGCTGATGCAGAGATTAATTTGATTGCTTGTTTAACAGAAATTATGGTTGACTGTGAGTTTAAATGAATTTGTTAAATGAAAATTTTTTATATGATTTAGGATTCAAAGAACCACAAATTGTTGAAAGTGACATTCATGAATTAAGCATTAAAAAATTTCAAGATACTTGGATAATGCAACAAAATGGCCAGCAATTTATGGTCTGGGACAAATCTTTAAGAGAAGTTTTTGAAATATACTCACATTTCAAATTGGCTAAAGGGCATTGTATTTGCACAGGATTAGGATTTGCTCTAAGAGAAAATTGGTTATTGAATAATCAAAATGTTACAAAAATAACAGTATTGGAGTCAAATAAATTAGTAATAGACTATCATAAAAAATTTAATCCTGAAATCATGGAAAAGATTAATGTTATTAACATTGATGCTCGTTCTTTTGTTGGAAAATGTGATACACTTTTAATTGACAGTTATGCGGATAATTTGCCAATATACGAATATATAAATTTTTCTAAAATAATTATGGATAATGTGAATTGTGAGACCAGCTGGTTTTGGCCATTGGAATATATCTTGTGTATGCATTATAGAAATTATGTGGGATTACCTTTAAATAAAATTTATAATAATCTTAAAAAATATTACGAAATGAAAACACTTCCAAATTTAAGTGAAAAAGAATTATTTGATTTTTGTCATAAATTTTTTATTGGAGATTTAACTCCTTGCAATTTTGATAAGATAAATCATGCCTGATCTATTCAAAGAAATTATACCGTCTATTCTTCAAACTAAGAAGTCTGTAATACACGATGATATAGATGCCAAAGACTACACACCCTTTGTGGTCAATAGAGCCTTGTCATACCATATCGACTGTGTTTTATATGCCAATGAGATGAACCTTTACCCGGAGTTGGAAAAAGACCTTCAATATTCGTATCTTCTAAATACCATCAGACCTATGAAACGGAAATTTCAACCGTGGCAGAAATCAGAGGTCGATAAAAACATAGAATGTGTAAAAACCTACTTCGGTTACTCTAACCAGAAGGCTAAGGAAGCTTTGCGTATTCTTAATGATGAACAAATCGCTGAAATAAAAAGAAGAACAGATAAAGGCGGAACATGATTAACATTACTGATTTAGTTGAAGTGACTTTGAATGAACAAGACGATTTCCTCAAAGTCCGTGAAACCCTCACACGCATTGGTGTGGCTTCGAAAAAAGACAGGACTCTATTCCAATCGTGTCATATACTACACAAAAGAGGTCAATACTATATTGTCCACTTTAAAGAATTGTTTGCCTTGGATGGCAAACCAACTGATATTACCGAAAATGACTTATCCCGTAGGAATGCCATAGTAAAACTATTGGAAGATTGGGGTCTGGTAACTGTTGTCCGAAAACAACAGATTGAGAATCCACCACCTATTTTCCTTAGTCAAATCAAGATATTATCTCATAAAGAGAAGGACGATTGGCAATTAGTACCAAAATATAATATTGGTAAAAAAACTCAGGACTATTGACAAGTAGTATAAATACTAATATACTTATGGTGCGGTGCTCAATGAGGCCGCAATTTTTGATTAACTCGCTTAAAATAAGGAGAACTAAGCATGACTACAAGTCTATTACCAAGTCTATTTGACTTTCATAAATCGTTGGATCCATTCACCGTTGGTTACGATAAATTCTTTAAGGATATTGAAGAAGTAACCAAAAACGTTGCCAAGAATGTTCCATCATATCCCCCATACAATATCAAACAAGTAAGCAAAAACAAGTATGTCATTGAAATGGCAGTTGCTGGTTTTGCCAAGTCTGATATTGAAATCACACTTGAAGGTAATAAGTTGGTCATCAAAGGTTCTGCAAAAGAGAATGAACTTAAAGAAGATGAAAATTTCTTATTTAAGGGAATTGCTAACCGTGACTTTACACGTTCATTTACATTGGCTGACAAGATTGAAATTGGTCAAGCCGAAATGGTAAATGGTATGTTGCGTGTTTGGTTGGAAAATCTTGTGCAGGCTCAAGATACCATTAAAAAGATTACCATCAAGGAAAAGAAAGATGAGTAACTGGTGGCCTGTATCCGATGAGGAATGGGAACAGTTGAATTATCCACAAAAAACTAAACCTCGGTAATAATTATAGGAGGTCTTGACAACCTCCTATAAATCTGTTATAATTATATTATGAAAAATGTGAAATCTAAATCCGTTCTCAAAAAAGTTCGTGCCAGAAATGGCACGGATATCTACTATACTTATTCGAATTGGCCAATTGAAGAAATTGATGGTGAGAAATTTATTGCTGTTGTAAAGCAAATGCCTGATCCAAAAAAGAATCAAGTAGTTCATTATATGAAAAAAGATAGCATGGAGTATGTGAAATGACCATTCTTACAAATTATCAATTACTTCATAATCAAAAAAGAACTTTTGATCCAAAGAATAAAAAAGATGTTGAATTGTTCAAATCATTTTTGGCCAATAACAAGTGGAGTGGACCTTGTCCATTTATTTTACAAGAACCATACCTCACTATTCCTGAAATGTTAAAAGACAAATATATTCGTGGACAATTTAATATTCCAGATCCTACATTGGAAATATTTAAATGAATTGGTTAAAATATTCTGGTTGTAATATTACAATCAAATTAAATCCATTTCACTGGCGTATTAACTGTGCCTATAATAAAACAAATGAAGTTTGGGAAACAGATGCATTTGTTTTAGAATTATTGCCTATCACTATACGAATATGGTTTGATAACGGATCTTGGTAAACCAAAGGGGCCTTTAGCTCAGTTGGTTAGAGCAGAGGACTCATAATCCTTTGGTCGTAGGTTCGAGTCCTACAAGGCCCACCAAAATATGAAACAAAAATTTATTAATGCTTATATGGATGTGGCGGAAAGATTCTCCAAATTATCATCCGCAAAACGATTACAAGTAGGCGCTATCATTGTCAAAGATGATAGGATTATATCCATTGGTTATAATGGCATGCCTGCCGGATGGACCAATGAATGTGAAGAAGTAATAGAATACCTAGAAGATGGCGGTACTATCACCAAAACCAAGGATGAAGTCATCCACGCAGAGGCTAATGCTATCGCTAAACTGGCCAAAGGCAGTGAATCTGGAGATGGTTCCACAATGTTCCTAACCCATGCACCGTGTATTCATTGTGCGAAACAAGTTTATACCGCTGGTATCAAAAAAGTATATTACCGTAATTCTTACCGAGATACCATCGGCATAAACTTCTTAAACAAATGTGGTGTTCAAGTAGAACAAATTTCACCTGGTGAAATCTAGAGAGCACCTAAATATTTGAGAAGTATTGGTTGTTTTTCATTAGGAGAAACCTCAGATGCAGCTCAGTATAATCGGATGTCCCGATAAAAAGCGCTTTCGCCCTTTTGTGAAGAAAGCTGCTCTTTTTTATGCTGAACAATTAATGACACCGAAAATGTTGGAAAACATTTATGTTCGGATCAAGTTTGACTCAAAGTTGGATGTTTTAGGTTATGCTGATGTGTTAAATTATAACGAAAGTAATAAACCTAGAGAATTTCAAATAGAATTGAATCCTATTATAGGTTCACATGACATATTGGAAACATTAGCCCATGAAATGGTTCATGTTAAACAATATGCCTATAATGAAATGAATGAGTATGGCACCCGTTGGCGTGGCCAAAGAATTACAGAAAATTTAAATTATTATGATGAACCATGGGAAGTTGAAGCTTTTGGTTTATCATCGGGTTTATTTACCAAGTTTGCTATTAAAGAAAAATTATGGGAAGTGTTTAGTGATGTTCGTAATCCGGATGCACCATTAACACCAGAACCAATTGCTTGGCGAAATATACCACAAATAGCTATTGACAATCAACCTATATAATGTTATAATTTCATTATGCGGTCGGGGTATAGAACCAGAGTAGGTGTCCAACTTACTCATCTAGTGCAAATCTAGACCACCGCTCCACTTTCAAGGACTATATCATGGCAGTTTCAAAATTTAAAAAGAAAAATCCAATGTTGACTAAAAATGGCAAACCAAGATTAGGTCCACTAAACATTGCTCAACTAACGAAGATGTTAGATGAAACGAGTAAGCCAAAAATCAAAGCAAAAATTAAAAACGCAATCGCAAGAAAATCAGTATAATGCCCTTATAGCTCAGCCGGTAGAGCAACTGATTTGTAATCAGTAGGTCCCGTGTTCGAATCATGGTGAGGGCACCATTTTAAAAGGTAAATTATGAAACCAACTAGAGATAATATTATTGTAATTCGTGTTGCAGCTGAAAAGGCTACTCATTCTGGCATTATTCTTAAATCAGCCGATGAACCTGATAAAGCAGAAGTCATTGCCATTGGTAATAAAGTTGACGAGGTCAATGTTGGTGATACAGTATTAGTTAATTGGAACAAAGCTGTAAAAATTGAAAACGAAACTTATGTCGTACCTATTACAGAAGTAGTCTGGATTTACTAAAAAGGTTGGACAGTCGGAGCCTCCGAAATTTTTTCCGGCGATTTCAAAATCCAAAAAAGTGATTTTAGTTTTACAAATAAATATCCGTAGCGGGGTAGCTCAGAGGTAGAGCATTGGACTCATAATCCAGGGGCCGTAGGTTCGATTCCTTCCCCCGCAACCAATAAGGAGAATATATGAGTGACGATACATCTAAAAAATTTCACGAAGAACAACTCAAACGAGTTCGTAATCTTAAACCTTTAAATACCCCAAAACCAAAACAAAACTTTACTCCTAAAACAAATGTCATGCGAAAGGCAGGTAGAGGTAGATGACTTCTGATTTAGAGGAATATCGTAAGAAGGCTATGGAGTTATGGTTCAATAATGGCGGTTCATGCACTGGTGCTCAACCACCCGAACCAAAAGATATTGATGATGCTATTGCTGAAGATGAAGAATTTAAACGAATAGAAAAACAACAAAAAAAATAAATGGCATATTCAGATAAAGTTATAGACCACTATGAAAATCCTCGCAATGTAGGAAAATTAGATTCAGGTGATGTTAATGTTGGTACCGGTATGGTTGGTGCACCAGCATGTGGTGATGTTATGAAACTACAAATACGAGTAGAAGATGGAATTATTAGAGATGCAAAATTCAAAACATACGGCTGTGGTTCAGCCATTGCAAGTAGTTCGCTTGTCACGGAATGGGTCAAAGGTAAAACATTGGACGAGGCTGCATCAATTAAGAACACTCAAATTGCAGAAGAACTCTCACTCCCGCCAGTTAAGATTCATTGTTCAATCCTTGCGGAAGACGCTATTAAGGCTGCAATAAACGATTACAAAGGAAAACATGATAACAATAACTGCAAGTGCAATTAACAAGGTTCGTGATTTACTGGTAGAAGAAAAACTACCGAATGGAGCTTTGAGAATGTTTGTTCAAGGTGGTGGTTGTTCTGGTTATCAATATGGTTTTACTTTTGAGGAAGAAATTGCTGAAGATGATTTTGTAATTGAGAATGAAGGAATCAAAATAGTAGTTGATGTAATATCTTCTCAGTACCTACAAGGTGCAACATTGGATTATAAAGAAGAAAAATTTAATTCACAATTCGTTATCAGTAATCCAAACGCCAAATCTACCTGTGGTTGTGGTTCTTCTTTTAATGCTTGAGTGTTGCTAGTTTAAGTTTCTCTAAAAATTTAATATAGAACCAACCAATATCTAATTCAAACCACTTCCTACTAAGCTTGGCAGAACCAGCATCAGCATGGTGATTATTGTGAAGCTCTTCGCCACCAATAATAAGACCAATAGGGAAAATATTTCTAGATGATTCTCTTGTTTCGATATTTCTATACCCCCAATAGTGACCAATTCCATTGATTACACCTGCAGCTAACAAAGGTATCCACAACATTTGAATACCCCAAATCAGTAAACCCCACCAAGAAAAACAAAGTAAATTAATTAGTAATAACAAAGTAATTCCTAATCTACTGTGTTTGCTATATACATTTTTTTCCATCCAATCATCTGGTGTTCCTCTACCAAACGCATTAACCATTAGAGTATCTTTACTGGCTGTATTATATAATAGTGCACCACCAAATAAAACTTTCCAGATACCAAATAATTGAGGTGAATGTGGGTCACCTTTTTGGTCGGTCATACCATGGTGTTTACGATGAATGGCTACCCATTGTTTTGTAACCATACCTGTGGTTAACCATAACCAAAAACGAAAAAAATTATTTACTACTGGATGAAATGTAACACCTTGATGAGTTTGGCTACGATGTAGATATAGAGTTACGGCGATGATTGTTAGATGAGTTGTCAGTAAAACATAAATTAGTTCGTTCATTTGTGTGTTTTATAAGTGTGTGTGGGAAAAACCAAAGATTGAGTATGAAGTATACCCAAAGGTCTATTGGATGAATTATTGCCATTAATTATTTAGGACATTTTAACTATAGTTTCTAATGCCATAAGAGTTAAACTGCCAATCAATACAATCGCAAATATTAATTGCGGTAATTTATTCATAATACCTCCATTTCAGTTTATAATTTAAATACTCCCGATTCAATTACCATTAAAGAAAGACAAAATATAAGGACTAATACGAAAACTATTGGTTGCATATTCATTTATAATTTATACAACTTAAAAAAGTATGTTACTAAAGCAGCTGCCGTCATACACCACCAAAAAACTTGAACTTGTTTTTGCCTATCTTTATCCATAAACTTTAATTCTTCAGCTCTTTCTTTTTCCATTTTTGCTTTTGTGGCTTCAATTTCCGCCCAAGCAGTTTTGCCATATTTTTTAATGGCTTCCAGTTTTAACTGGTCAATTCTTAGTTGATGAGCTTTTTCTTTTTGATATTTCTCATAAGCCTTAAACTCTGCCATTGTGGCTAAGTATTCTCGTTCGGCTTTGGCTTTCATTCTTTGGGCATGCTGTTGTTGAACAGCTTTTTCCATATCGGCCTGTTGGTCACTAACCACAGAGCCTAATTGTTTGCCTGCACCTTGAGCAGCTTTGAGGGTATTAGCGGCACCTTGAGCGCCAGCAACAAATGGATCGGACATTTGATTTCTTTTGGTTGTGTTAATAGGGATAATAAAGAATACCAAATGTCAGGTTGACACGGAGAGATAAATTAGATATAATTTCAATTCAACTACATAGTTATTTAGTCATTGGAGATAATAAATGAAAGTATTAACGTTAAAATTAGTAACCGGAGAAGAAGTTTTGGGTGAAATTGAATCGGAATCCGAAACCGAATTTGTTCTGGTAAATGCTGTAGGTATCGCCATTGTGCGTGGTAAAGATGGCCAACCCAATGTCGGATTTGCACCATTTCCCATTCATGCCGAACAAAAGACTGGTGCCACGGTTGCCTTGAACAAGAAGAATGTAGTATACTCCTATGTTCCGGCACAAGACTTTATTAATAATTATAATTCAATTTTTGGTTCAGGTCTTGTGGTACCCCCAACCAAAACACTAATTACAGGTTAATGAGTTCTTTCTATACTAATGTTCAGAGTATCGGTGGTAACATACTCTATCGTGGCATTCAAAGCGGCAAAAGAGTAAAGACAAAGGTCGAATATACTCCGTCTTTATTCATACCATCCAAAAAAATCACCAATCTAACAAATTTAGAAGGTGATTATCTTGACGAGAAAAAGTTTCAAAACATCAAAGCAGCCAGAGATTACATTAAGCAATTTGAAGGTGTTTCTGGTGCATCTAAGATTTATGGCCAAACTCGATTTGAATATGCCTTTATTGCCGACCAACATAAAGGTATGGTCGACTATGACTTTGATAAAATTGCCATTGCCATCATCGACATTGAGGTCGGTTCAGAGAATGGTTTTCCGGACCCATATCAAGCAAACGAACCTATTACAGCCATTGCTATTCGTAAACTAAATGGTGGTATCACAGTTTATGGATGTGGTGAATACGAAGTTCAAGGTGACGAGGTCTATATTCGTTGCAAAGGTGAATACAATCTCTGTAAAACATTTCTAAATCATTTCAAAGACAATTATCCAGACATCATTACTGGCTGGAACACCAAGTTCTTTGATATACCTTATCTTATCAATCGTTTCAAAAAGATTCTTGGTGAAGATGAAGCCAAGAAACTATCGCCATGGAATTACATTACTGAAAGAAATGCCTATGTCAATAATAGGCAGATGATTGATTATACACTTGTTGGTATTTCATCACTTGATTATATTGAACTATACAAATGGTATGCTCCTGGTGGTAAGTCACAAGAATCATATCGTTTGGATAATATTGCACAGGTTGAACTCGGTGAAGGTAAGATTGCATATGATGAATATGATAACCTTCATGCTCTTTATCGTTTGAACTATCAAAAATTTATTGAGTATAACATTAAAGACGTTGAGTTGATTGTCAAACTAGAAGATAAACTGAAATTACTTGAATTGGCAGTCACTCTTGCATATGATACCAAATCAAACTTTGAAGATGTGTTTGCACAGACTCGTATGTGGGATGCTTTGACACATGCTTATTTGCGTGAGAAAGACATTATTGTTCCACCTCGTGTTATCAAAGAAAAAGATTCTGCATTTGAAGGTGCATATGTAAAAGACCCACAAACAGGACTACACAATTGGGTGGCATCGTTTGACTTGAATTCTCTGTATCCTCATTTGATGATGCAGTATAATATTTCACCCGAAACATTGATTGAACCGGAAAACTATACAGATGAAATGCGAGAAATTTTATCTCAAGGTATTTCAGTCGATAAACTGTTGAAGAAACAAATTGACACATCTAAACTTGAAGGTGCCACATTAACACCAAATGGCCAATTCTTCCGTACCGATTTTCAAGGCTTCTTACCAAAGATGATGGAAGAAATGTATGAAGATAGAAAGAAATTTAAGAAGTTGATGTTACAGGCAAAACAAGAATATCAAAATGAAACAGATGAAAGTAAAAAATACGAAATCGAAAAACGAATTGCAAAATACAACAACATTCAGTTGGCGAAAAAAGTTTCTCTTAATTCTGCTTATGGTGCTCTTGGCAGCCAGTATTTTCGTTTTTATGATTTACGAATGGCACTTGGTGTTACGACTGCTGGTCAATTAAGTATTCGTTGGATTGAGAATAAACTAAACGAATATATGAACAAGATTGTTGAAACAGAAGGTCAAGATTATGTAATCGCTTCTGATACCGATTCAATCTATTTAAAACTTGGTTCAATTATCGATAAATTCTATAGAGATAAACCAACACAAAAGACGATTGACTTCATGGATAAAATCTGTGAAGAAAAGATTCAACCATTCATCGATAGATCATATAGAGAACTCGCTGATTATGTTCATGCGTATCAACAAAAGATGGAGATGAAACGAGAAGGTTTATCAAACAAAGGTATTTGGACTGCCAAGAAGCGATATATTCTCAATGTATATAATAACGAAGGTGTGGCATACAAAGAACCTGATCTTAAAGTGATGGGTCTTGAAATGGTTAAGTCGTCTACACCATCTGCTATTCGTGAGAAGATGAAACAGATTATTCGTCTGATGGTTTCTGGTACACAAGATGACATTCATAAGTTTATTGATGATTTCAGAAATGAATTCAAAACATTACCTGTTGAAGAAATTTCTTTTCCTCGTGGGCTCAATGGCCTAAATACTTATTCTGACAAAGGCACTTTATATAAAAAAGGTACACCGATTCATGTTAAAGGTGCCATTCTTTATAATTATTTTTTAGAACAAAAGAATCTTACAAAAAAATATCCACTCATTCAAGAAGGTGAAAAGGTTAAGTTTACTTACCTGAAGATGCCTAATCCATTTAAAGATACAGTTATTTCGTATCCATCTCGTTTACCAAAAGAGTTTGAATTACAAGAATATATCGATTATGATATGCAATTCGACAAGGCATTCCTAGAACCAATTCGTATTATACTTGATTGTATTGGATGGAAAACAGAAAAAACTAGTTCGATAGAGGACTTCTTCTCATGATAACAATCATACTAACATTTCTGGCTGCATTTTTATTATCTGGTATTGCAGCTTATTATTCAGTTATTGGTCTTGCATTAATATTCTCTGGTGCATTTTGGCCTGTAGTTGTTATGGGTTCATCACTTGAATTCGCCAAACTTGTCACCGCATCTTGGTTGTATAACAATTGGCAAAAGACCAATATTTTATTGAAGTCATATCTGACGGCTGCTGTTGTTGTCTTGATGTTTATTACTTCAATGGGTATTTTTGGTTTCTTGGCCAAATCACATATTGATTCTACATTAGAATCTGGTGCCAATACTGCTGAATTAAAAACACTCAATTCACAACAAAAGATTGCCGAAGAAAGATTAAGTTATTTACTGAAGCGTGCTGGTAATCCTGAAACAGCTTCTGTTCAAATTGACCGACAAATTCAAGCAACACAAAAAGAATTATCCGAAATCAATAAGAAAAGATTACCACTTCTCAAAGAAGAAAACAAATTAGTGGCAGATGTTGGACCAATCAAATATGTGGCAGACATATTTTTTGGTACTGGTGATGGTTCACTAGATAAGGCTGTAAGGCTGGTAATCTTTATAATTATGCTTGTATTTGACCCGTTAGCTGTGTTATTATTGATAGCAGGAAACATATCACTACGAGAAAAATATGGAAATAAAATATCGTCCCCCATTACTGCATCTAAAACTGTTAAACATAGTAAAAAAAAGGTTCAAACAGTTAAAGAACGGCCGAATGGTACGGTCGAGGTCCCTAAAGAAAACTTGGTTACAATCGAGGAGGAGCCTGCACCTACAAACAAAAAGAGGGGCTTTCCGAGGCGTCAGACGGATCGTATAAGTAAATATGATGAAGCTGCTGAATTGGCTTTTAAAGAAAAAAAAGAATTAGATGGTGGTAAATTTTAAAGGATGAATATGAGTATACTTGACAAGATTAAAAAAAACAGTAGTATCAAAGAATCAGCAATTCTTTCCAAATCAAAGTTCTTTACTGATAAAGATATGATACCTACGGCAATTCCCATTATTAATGTGGCATTGTCTGGTAAATTGGATGGTGGTTTAACACCGGGTCTTACAATGTGGGCTGGGCCATCAAAACATTTTAAGACTGCTTTCTCATTATTGATGGCAAAATCTTACATGGACAAATATAATGATGCAGCGTTATTATTTTACGATTCTGAGTTTGGCACTCCTCAGTCTTATTTTGATAGCTTCGGTATTGATACCAACAGAGTTCTTCATACACCTCTTACTGATATTGAGCAATTAAAGTTTGATGTAATGCAACAATTAACAGCTCTTGAGCGAGGTGACCATTTGATTATTGTAATTGATTCAATTGGTAATCTAGCTTCAAAGAAAGAAGTTGATGATGCACTTGAAGGCAAATCAGTTGCCGATATGTCAAGAGCAAAACAAGTTAAGAGTTTATTCCGTATGGTTACACCACATCTTACAATGAAAGATGTTCCAATGGTTGTGGTCAATCACACTTACAAAGAAATTGGTATGTTCCCTAAAGACATCGTTGGTGGTGGCACAGGTTCATATTATTCGGCTGATAACATTTTTATTCTTGGCCGTCAGCAAGAAAAGGAAGGTACAGAAATTGTTGGATATAATTTTATCATCAATGTTGAAAAGTCTAGATATGTTAAAGAAAAATCTAAGATACCAGTTACCGTTTCTTTTGATGGTGGTATTAGCCGTTGGAGTGGGTTACTTGACCTCGCTATTGAATCAGGCCATGTTGTCAAACCCTCAAACGGATGGTATAGTAAAGTGGATACCGAGTCAGGGGTTATAGAAGATAAGAAGTATCGAATTAAAGAAACAGACACCAAAGAATTCTGGTTACCAATTTTAAAACAAAAATCTTTCCGTGATTTTATTGAAAGTAAATATCGTATTGCTACTGGTAGTATTATGCAAGATGATATTGATGAAGTTTTTGAAGTTGAAACTATGAATGGTGCTGAAGATGAGTGATATTGAAACAAAAGTAAAACATTCTAAAAGACGGCATAAAACGATTGCACATGATGTTTATGAACAAAAAAATGGCATTAAACATAGCCATCATTCTGATAATCCAAGAAAATTGGTAAAAGAAGAAACTATGCAAGAAAAACGCCAAAAAGAAAAAATAAATGATGGTAATTGAAACTCCAAAAATTCAAAATTGTTCTCTTGTTACAATTCAAGATTTTTATTCCAAAGAAGAATTAAAATTAATCTGGCAAGAACTTGAGTTTTTAACCAGTAAAGATAAATTACTTTCAGCTGAAGATACTCAGTCAGCAATTTCACCAGAAGGAAATTTTAAATCGAATGTGGGATTATTTTTGGATGATGTATATTTAAATAGGAATATTTCCAATATTTTAAGAATTAATAGGAAAATTTTTGAAAAAAATGTGGCACAAAAATTAACAGATATTAATCCTATCTTTAGAGCTCTAGAATATTCTAATGTTGACCATACACTAATATCATATTATGAGAATGGTGATAGTTACTTTGAACATCCAGACCACTCAGTTTTAACAATATTAAGTTATTTCTTTAAAGAACCTAAAAAATTTTTTGGAGGAGAATTAGTATTAACAGATTTTAATTTGGAAATTATTCCAAAAAATAATATGGTAGTAATTTTTCCTGGTGCTTATCATCATAAAGTTAATAGAGTTTCTATGGTTTCAGAAGTAACATTATCTGGTGATGGTAGATATTGTATGTCACAATTTATAAATTATAGGCCTATGTCATGATTGAAGGATTAGATTATTGTTTCATTTATCCAAAAGATGATACCACAGCGGTTCATATTCGACTTTTGGAAGGTAAATATAAAGATACTGTATTTAAATATGGTAAGGTAAAGTTCAAAGAAGAAAATGACCAGGTCTATTTACTTTTTGCTTATGATGTGATAGAATCCACAGTTGATAGTTCAAAGAAGTTGGAAAAAGATTTGAATTTTAAGAATTATCTTGGTGATTTACTTGTAGAAATAATGAGCTCTAATGTTGAGCAGGAAGTGATTGATGAAACTAGAACAGACGATATTAAAAAACCTGATTTACAATGAGGACTTTCTTAGAAAAGTTTTACCATTTGTAAAGACAGAATACTTTAGTGATAGTGTAGAAAGAACTTTATTTAATGAGATTACATCCTTCACGAACACTTACAATACTACACCAACGATTGAAGCACTTGGTATTGCCGTCAAAGAAAAGAGAAACCTCACAGCTGATGAAGTTCAGAGAGCCGAAGATTATCTTACGGAGATTGAAAAGAATCGGGAAGAAAGAACCGAGGTACAATGGCTTATTGACAAAACAGAAAAGTTTTGCCAAGAAAAAGCAATTTACAATGCAGTATTGGGGTCTATTTCGATTCTCGATGGCAAGGATAAACAACACGACAAAGGTCAGATTCCCAAGATACTTTCAGATGCTTTAGCTGTATCTTTTGACAGTTCAGTTGGTCACGATTATTTACAGGACTCAGATGCTCGATTTGAATTCTATCATAGAAAAGAGGAAAGAATACCTTTTGACCTCGACTACTTTAACAAAATCACAAAAGGTGGTTTACCTAATAAAACACTCAACATTGCTCTTGCAGGCACTGGTGTTGGTAAATCTCTTTTTATGTGTCATGTGGCTGCTGGCTGTATGGTTCAAGGCAAAAATGTATTATACCTCACTATGGAAATGAGTGAAGAAAAGATTGCAGAACGAATCGATGCTAATTTATTAAATGTAACGATTGATGATTTGATGGACTTACCAAAAGATATGTATGATAAAAAAGTTGCTAGAGTCCGTGAAAAAACTACTGGCAAATTAATCATTAAAGAATATCCAACAGCTTCAGCTTCTACTATTCATTTCAGGACATTATTGAATGAACTTAATCTCAAGAGGTCTTTTATACCTGACATTATATTTGTTGACTATCTCAATATCTGTTGTAGTGCTCGTATTAAAGCTGGTAGCAACATTAATTCCTACACTTACGTTAAAGCAATTGCAGAAGAATTACGTGGCCTTGCTGTTGAGTTTAATGTTCCTATTGTATCTGCTACACAAACTACCCGTTCAGGATTTACTTCCAGTGATCCGGGACTTGAGGACACGAGTGAATCGTTCGGACTTCCCGCCACCGCAGACTTGATGTTTGCTTTGATTTCTTCTGAAGAACTTGAAGAACTTGGCCAAATAATGGTCAAACAATTGAAAAACCGATATAATGATCCAACATTCCATAAACGATTTACTCTTGGTATTGATAGAGCAAAAATGAAACTATATGATGTTGAGCAAGCTGCACAGATGGGTATTGCTGATGCTGGCCATGATAAACCACTAAACACATTTGGTACCAGAGAAGAAAGACCAAAAAAACAATTTAGTGGATTTAAAGTATGATGTTATCTAAAGATGATGCTTTGGTTTGTGCCAAAGCATTTAAAGATTATTTTGGTAATTTTAATCGCATTGATGAATATATGCGTGACCAAAAGTTGGCATCGCTTTCTGAAATATCTACTAATCCATTGTTTCCCATCGAAGAAGATTTATTCTCCGATTTCTCTATGCATCCAAACGATATGGATTTGGAAGTATTGGAGATACCAACTGAAACATGGGAAACATTGTTGAGTATTACCTCATCACATATTAATATTGCACCTGTTGGTCGTAATGTTAAACTGGCAGTCAAAGAAAAGAACTCAGGAAAGTTCGTAGGTTTCATTCGGTTAGGTTCACCAGTCATCAACTGTCGACCACGAAACGAAATGCTTGGACAAGTGTTTACGCAGAATCCGGAGTGGGGTAAACAATTCAACGACTCCTCTATGATGGGTTTCGTTATTGTACCATCTCAACCATTTGGTTTCAATTATCTTGGTGGCAAACTTTTGGCTGCCATTTGTTGTTCCCATGAGGTCAGAGAGATTGTCAATAAGAAGTATGATATGAATCTATGTCTATTCGAAACTACGAGTTTGTATGGTTCAACAAAATCATCTTCACAATATGATGGTATGAAACCATATATTCGATATAAAGGCTTGACAGAATCAGATTTTTTGCCTATGATGCATGGTAAGCCTTATGAAGATTTGCGTGATTTTGTCGAGAGTAAAGTTGGTAAAATTGTAGATGATAATATCTCTAGCCGTAAACTGAAAATTTCTATGAAAATTATTTCTTTGACAAGAGCCGCATTAAAGAATACACCAGAGCTTGCCAATTTTGATGAAATCATTAATAATGCTAAGAAACTTACAGAACAAAAGAGATATTACATTTCCGATTATGGTTACAAGAATATGATTGATTATGTTACCTGTAAAACAGATAAACTTTTACCTGGTGAAAATTATGAGAAACATAATTTGAATAATATTATCACATGGTGGAAAAATAAAGCAACGAATCGTTATGATACATTGAAGGCTGAAGATCGATTGAGAACAGAGCTTGAAGTTTGGACTTCAGGAAAAGACATTCAAATTATCAGATAAATATTTCTTTTAAGATATTACCATGGCAAAAGCAGACCCATTATATTCAATACTTAATCAGTATCCGTATGAGGTTAAAACCAATAAGTCAACCAAAAAGAAACAGGTTCTTATTCTTAAATCATCAAATCGTATGCAGCTTCAAAAAGATATTGAAAAAGAACTTACAAAAAAGAAAATATCTTTTACAAAAAAGAAAGATTCTGCCTTATCGGGAAGCACAGAGGTTACCGTAATATCACAACCAACAAATGTATATAAAGATGCTGTTGTCATATTAGTTTATAAACCTGCTTCTGGTGGTATGTCAGAAACAACACTCAATTCTACTATTACAGAACTTGCACCAGCTTTAGCTTTTACCAATAAATTAAAAGTCAGCACAGTGGAAGATTTCTATACTCAATTAAAAAACATCAATCACAAAACAGCAAGTGTTTATGTTGCAAGTAGAGATATATCTGCCGGACAAAAATTTGTTGATGATTTTCCAAAATCTTCCAAATTTAAAACTAAAATGGAGAACGCTATTGGTGTATTAAAATTTTTGCAAAAAGAAAACAAAAAGAAACCAATTAAAAATGTTTTATGGGGTTACCGTGCAAAACCAGAAGGTGTAGATTCAAAACATAAAGGTGACTTGTTTATTGAATATACAGATAAAACCATGTTAGGCATTTCTCTGAAAGCGGGAGAAGAAAAAAGTAAAGAACCAAAATTAAACACATATGTAAAACCTATTTTGGAAAAAATTAATCCCGGTGCAATTAATCCATTGAGAGAAAAATTATACGATAATATTTACAAAGATTTTAGTGACTCTCGTGATAAGTATGATGATAGATCACAAAAGAAACAAACCATATCTAAGTTGGCAGACTTAGAAAAGAAAAATGTAAACCAATACAATGCATTGTATGATAAAGGTTTGGACATGATTAGAAACACATTAACACAAAGTTTTGAAATGGACGTTAAGAATACAGTTAATTATCTCAGAGCAGCTATTGTTGGTGATGGTGGTGAAGTTCCTCTTTTGGTATTGAAGGCCTTTGGAACAGAAGTTAAGATATTAACTGACGAAGATGATGTTGGAGTATTTTTACCTAAAACAAAACAAATAAAATCATATCCATCAACCACATCAAAACAAGATTTCTATATAGAATTAATAGCATCCAATACAGAAAAATTAAAAATGAAATTTGCTGTGAGGACAAATAAAGTTGGTGATGAGCATAAGTTAGGCCAATTTTTTAATTTATCAGTTAAATTTAATGGAATAGTTGACTAATTATGGGACTAACAGACTTTGACCGAGTAATGAAAGAGTATGCCAATGTCGAAGATGACTTTGGTTTTTCTGCCGTATCAGAAGCGGAATATAATGCTGTCATTAATAAGACAGCTGAAACAGCAGACGATTATAAAACTCGTTTGGCTGAAGTAGAAAAAATGATTATTCCTTTTCTTCAGAAGTTACATTCTACTGGAGAGAAAGAATACATATATTGGCCGAACCGTAAACCAATTATAGAAAAACAAATAGAAAAAATACTGAAACTAACACGAGATTAAATTATGTCTGCTACTGTGATTATACCAACTACTGGTTCACCAGAGGTGAAAACTGCCGTTGAATCTGTTTTAAATCAAAGTCATCCTACTGAATGTTATGTTGTAGTAGATGGTGACGAACACCTTGATAAAACATTAGAAGTATTGAGTTCAACTATTAATGATGCACGAGTTCATATCTGTTCTCTACCAATCAATGTCGGTGCCAATGGTTTTTATGGTCACCGTGTCTATGCCGCCTTCACACACCTAATCAATACAGAATATGTTGCCTATCTCGACCAAGACAATTGGTTGTATCGGTCTCATGTTGAACAATGTATTAAAACAATCAACATAAGAGGTTTAGATTGGTGTTATTCTTTACGCCAAGTATATAATAAAGAAGGTAAGTTTGTTTGTTTTGATGACTGTGAATCACTTGGCATCTGGCCAACATATCACGGAGTTCATCACATAGATACTAATTGTTACTTCATTAAAACAGAAGTAGCAAACAAGATTGCAAGTGTTTGGCATGGTGGCTGGGGACAAGATAGAGTATTCTTACAGGCTATTACAAAGCATTTTCCTAAATTCTATTGCACCAGTGAATACACAACTTGTTATAGAGTGGATGGTGGTAAAGGTTCTGTCAATGCAGAATTCTTTGAAAATGGTAATAAAATAATGAATGAAAAATATAATGGGAGTTATCCATGGCGTCAAAAAGCTTAATAATCGGTGCATTTACAAATTACAACTACAACCAACTAAAGCCGTGGGTTGAATCAATTGATGAGTGTGGTTTTACTGGCGACAAAGCAATGGTCGTTGGTGATGCATCACAAGAAACAATTGGTGAATTAATCAAGCGTGATTTTATCATCATTAAGATGCATGATATCAAAGCACCAGTTCATGTAGCTCGTTTTCTAACAATCTATGATTTCCTCAAAACAACTTGGCAAAATTACAATCATGTAGTTACCACAGATGTCAAAGATGTTTATTTTCAAACCAATCCTATCACTTGGTTAGAATTAAATCTTAAAGGTAAAAAACTAGTTGCAGGTTCAGAAAGCATCCGTTATATGGATGAACCATGGGGTAACGAGAACCTTATGCAAGCCTATGGTCCTTATGTTTATGACCAATTTAAATATAATGAAATATACAATGTAGGAACCATTGGTGGTGTGTCTGAATATGTAAAAGATATGATGTTTAACATATTATTCAATGCAATTAACCGGCCTATTCCTATTTGTGACCAAGCAGTATATAATGTGTTGATTCAAACGCAACCATTTAAGGATTCAATTTATTTTGCAAAACAATTAGATGGTTGGGCATGTCAAGCTGGCACAACTGTTGATCCGTCAAAGATTAATTCATTTAGGCCAAATCTATTGGAAGAGGAGCCAAAATTTGAAAACGGCATTGTAAAAACTTCTTTGGGCCAACCGTTTGCGATTGTGCATCAATATGACCGTGTACCGGAATGGAAGCAATTCATTAAAGAAAAATATAAACAAGAAGAAGTTTTAACATTTAGGACAATATAATGGATTTTGAAAAAGAATATCAAGATGCCTGTGTAAGAGATACGGACATTCACGAACATTTACCAATTATCTCTGAATTGACATCACAATGCACTCATGTTACAGAACTTGGTGTTGGTTGGGCTCAAAGCACTCGTGCCTTTCTAAGACATGATGTTGAATTGCATAGTTATGAATTTATGCCACAACCAGGCATTCGTGAGTTTTTTGATGAAGCAAAAAATGCTGGCCGTAATGTAACACTTCATGTTGATGATACTCGTAAAGTGGATATTGCTGAAACGGACCTGATGTTAGTAGATAGTCTACATATCTATGAGCAGGTACAAAAGGAATTAGAACTACACGCAGGTAAAGTCCGTAAATATATTTTATTTCACGATACAACATTGTTTGCTGACCGTGGAGAGTTTGGTGGTAAAGGTATTTGGCCAGCAGTTCAAGAATTTATTGATTCTCATCCTGAATGGCAGTTGATTGAAAGACGACATAATAATAACGGATTAACTATTTTAAAGAGAACAACATGAAAATTTTTATTACTGGTATTGCTGGTTTTTTAGGTAGCCATCTTGCCGACAGAATGTTAGAATTAGGACATGAGGTGTCTGGTAATGATACACTAATTGGAGGTTATCGTGACAATGTACCTAAAAAAGCTACATTATATGTTGTGGATTGTTGTGATATTGAAAAGATGAATTATATTTTACAAGGTGTTGATGTAGTAATTCATACAGCCGCTACAGCACATGAAGGACTTTCTGTATTCAGTCCTAGTTTTATTACCAAAAACATCTTTGAAGCTTCTGTTGCAACAATCTCTGCAGCTGTTCAAAATAAAGTGAAACGATTTGTCTATTGTACCTCAATGGCACGATATGGTAATCAACCACATCCCTTTACCGAAGATATGACACCACAACCTGTTGACCCATATGGTGTTGCTAAAGTTGCAGGTGAAGATGTGTTAAAGATTCTGTGCGAAACACACGGTATGGAATGGAACATTGCTGTGCCACATAACATTGTTGGTCCTCGTCAAAAATATGATGATCCGTTCCGTAATGTAATGAGTATTATGATTAATCGTAATCTCCGTGGACTGCCTGCAATCATTTATGGTGATGGATTACAAACTCGTTGTTTCTCATATGTTGATGACTGTGTTGGTTGTTTAGAAAAGATGGCTTTAGATCCTAAAGTTGTTAGTCAGATTATCAATATTGGACCTGATGATGGCACAGTAACAATTAAAGACTTGGCCAAACTAGTTGCAGATGCAACAGGATTTGAAGGTGAGGCCATTCATATGCCAGACCGACCACGAGAGGTCAAACACGCTGACTGTTCTGCTGATAAGGCTCGTTGGTTGTTGAACTATGAAACAAAAACAACCCTAGAACAGTCTATTAGAGAAACGGTTGAATATATCAAAGAAAAAGGTCCTAAGAAATTTGATTATGCTTACCCATTAGAAATTATCACCGATAAAACTCCTAAAACTTGGTCTGAAAGATTAATGTAATGGCTTCTGTATCATTCTTACATTTGGCATCTGCTGGTAAAAAAATATCTACTGAAAAAATTGTAAATAATATTCGTAAACATCACCATGAATATTATCTTTTAGGATCGGATGCAGCTGAAGATTTATCCGATATTGCCAAAAAATATAACTGTCATTATTATCACTTTGAAGATAAAGTTGGTTACCCAAGTTATGATTTAGATAAAACATTAATTTGGTTTGATAGGTTTAAAACGGCTTGCCAACAAACATATACTTCACATATAATGATGGTAGAAGATGATGTTTGGATTAAAAAACCAATCACAGTCAACGAAGAATGGGAAATGGCTGGGTGGAATATTAAAGTTGGCAATATTATTCCTGATAATATTATTGACAGTATCGAAGAATTTTCTGGTAAAAGACCCTTAACAAATCAATATGGCTGTGGTGGGGGTTCTATATTCAAAGTTTCTACTTTTTTGGAAAATTATGAAAGAGTTACTGAATGGTTTAAGAAAAACCATAATACATTTCAAAAACAATACTTACCATTGGGTTTTATGGACTGCTATATGGTTGTATATTATTTTCTTTGTGGTAAAGATTATTCTGTTAACCCATATTTAACAGACACACATCACCATAAAAATGATGGATTTGATTTTGATAAATTTGTAGAAGAACAACCTGATTACATTGAAATCGTTAATAACTACAAAAAACATTATTGGGTATAAAATGGAAGAAAATGTGCAATATGAATATTTTATTGATGCTCTAGGTGTTCAAAATGAATTGAACGGAAAAGAAAATGTTGTTTATGAAATTAGAGTTACAATGCAAGGTACAAAAAAGGTTGTAACCGAACAATATGGAGAAGCATTACTACATAAAAATACTTTTTTTGTCGTTCATGTGCCCACAGACAATTTAGAAAATTTTGTTGAATTTGATAGGCTTACAAAAGAACAAATTGAGGAATGGGTTGAAAAATATGCTCCACAAAGTGTATTAGAAAATTGTAAGAAAAATTTAAGAGAATTATTGTTTCCCACAAAAAAATATGTAAAACCGAATTTTTAAATTATGAATGATATCACAATCGTAACTGCTTTTTTTGATATTGGTCGAAGCAATTGGACTCCTGATAAAGGATTACCACATTACTTACATCGAACCACAAACACCTATATGCAAAGATTTGGTCATATGGCCAAACTTGAGAATCCAATGGTTATTTTTACATCTAAAGAGTTTGTTAAAGATATACAATTCCTTAGGCAAAATAAACCAACAGATATTCTGACTGTTGATTTTCAAGACAGTTTCAAAAAATTAAGAAGTGAAATTCAAACGGTTCAAAGTAATCAAGAATTTCAATCTAAAATAAATCCCATGCAAGTAAAAAATCCAGAATACTGGAGTGCTGACTACGTTCTCGTTAATATGTTGAAAGCATCATTTGTTAATCAAGCTATTAAACAAGATTTGGTTAAAACAGATTTAGTTTCTTGGCTAGATTTTGGTTATTGTCGTGAAGAATCAACACTTAATAATGTTAAACATTGGCAATACTCATTCAACAAAGATAAAATTCATTTCTTCAATCTTAAAGATTGGAAAGAAGGCACATATATCGAAGATGTTATTTTTAATAATGATGTTCATATTACCGGACCATGTATTGTTGCCGGTAAAGAAATGTGGCCAATACTTGAAGCATTGGTACACCACAATTTAGAAGAATTATTTAAAAATAATTTGATTGACGATGACCAGACATTGTTGTTAATGTCTTACCTTCAAAAGCCAGAAATATTCGAATTACACAAAGTGAATAGTAATGATTGGTTTATAATATTTAAGGAATATAATGTTAATACACGTTAGTTGCACCGCAAATTTAGGAGATTTTGCCAATGCTTTGCCTGTTATATCAGGTCTATCTTTATCCGATGGTGGTCGACCAGTTGACCTTGTTATTCGTGGCGAGATGAAAAAGTTTGTTGGTATTAAAGAATTATTATTACAACAACCTTGTATCAATTCGGTTGAATTTGATGATGAAGTATTTTTCAATGGTGCAATAAATCTTAGTTCATGGACAAGAATGGATCAGAACGATCCTAATCGTCCAATCGAAACTTGCCGATACGAGAATTGGGTTCGTGACCATTATCAAATTAATTTTCAAGTCGATGACAACTTTGAATTGTTGATTGATCCTATGAATGGTATTGCCATGGAAACCACCAGTAAATATATTATTGGTGACCGATGGAATCATCCAACGATTGATACTCGCAGAAAAATACAAGTAGTTAAAGATGGTGTAAATCCTGATCCAGAAAAAATACTTTACTTAGATTATAACAAATCATTGATGTATAATTTGAATATGATTAAAAATAGTCCCAAGCCATTTATTACTACATTTACAGGCATCGGCATTCTTGCTGACTTAATGAACAAAGAAACGATTGTTTGTTGGGACGAAGATATGAGAATGTGGGACGGACATCCTGTTGAATATGATTTTAAACGCCATTACTATGGTAATCGCAAATCAAAATTGGTTTATGTGAAAGATGTTACTCTATGATTATCAATATTGAACCAGGAACATTTGGTACAGTTCGTAATGGTGATATGATTGCTGTTGCAAATGTTTTAGAACACATTCGTAAAACAAATAACAATCCATTAATTCAATTTCATTTAAAACCTGGTAATGTTAGCGATGATACACATTGTCAGACATTTTATGAGATAATGTTGAAGATGACTAACTATTTTTCGACAGAACCAGGTGACCAATCATTACCATGGAGAAAAGTAAATGTTTGGGACTTCCGTGATATATCTGGTGATTTGGTAAAAATAAAAAATAATGCACCTATGGAAAAGAAGATTGCTGTGTTTCCATTGTTTGATGCACCATATAATGTGTGGCGAAACTGGCCACAACCAGTATATGAACAAATCATACAGAAATTTTCTACCGAAGAATACAAAGATTATGAGAAAATAATCTGTAAAAAAGGTGCTCCAACAGAAAGTTGCCCATTTGAGGGTTGGCGGTATTCTACCAATTTTGTGCAGAATTATTACCACATTACCACAGCGGAAATCTTTGTTGGCGGTGATACTGGTTCTAGCCACTTTGCATGGGCGCTTGACAGAGGACCTAAGGACCTGATATACTATGGTTCTAGTCGAGGTTTAATTCACACTCTACCATTTTACTTATTACAAGGTAAAGGTAGAATATCAAATTACTGGTTAGATTTTGAAGGAACAAAATGGCAATAGAGTCGGCTGTACCACAATATATTATAAATGAATTAATTGATAAAGCTAGAACAACACCAGAAGGATGTTTTGTTGAAATTGGTGTTTACAAAGGTGGAACGGGATATCATCTTTCCAAATTAGCCGAAGAACAAAATCGCCAAATATTTTTATATGATACATTTGAAGGTATTCCATACACATCTGAAATGGACTATCATAAAGTGGGTGACTTTAATGATACAGACTATGAAACCGTCAAAAATGCAATACCTTATGCTACTGTGGTCAAAGGATTGTTTCCAGATAGTGCCGTAGAAATGCCTCATATTGCTTTTCTACATTTAGATTGTGACCAGTATAAATCGGTTATTGATTCTGTTAATTATCTTTTACCTAAAATGGTACCGGGAGGTATTATTTGGTTTGATGATGCAGCTCCAGGACAGAATGTTCAAAAAGGTAATGTGAATGGCGCTCATTGGGCTATGTTAGAACTATTTGATGGTAAATATCAGGTTTGTAAAAATTCCAATAAAGCATTCGTTGTAGTGTAAAAACCCAACAAATTTAGGTCGTATATATCTAACCCAATAATTTAATCATTGGAAACGGTTTGTACCATAAAAGTTTAGAAGTTGTATAAATAAGCAACCGGCAACCAAAGTGTGTTGCATATCTAGTAAGGAAATCAATGCGGTCTTTTTTATCGTTTCTGAAAGAGGAAACTCAGGAAGTTGATGGCAAACTCAAGCATATTCATCATGCTGAGGATCGCCCACTCTTTCATGGAGCAAAAGGTTTTGAACACGCCAGAGATGCGTTGAATTCTGCACACAACCAAATTAAATCTGGTGGCCACAGTTCCAATCTTACCATGAAATATGATGGTTCTCCGGCAGTAGTATTTGGACATCATCCAGAAACGGGCAAGTTTTTTGTTGCTAGTAAGTCCGCATTTAATAAGAATCCAAAGATTAACTATACAGAAAAAGATATTGAGAAGAATCACGGACACGCACCAGGATTGGTTTCAAAACTAAAAGACGCCCTACACCTTAAAAAAGTTGCTCCGAAGAAAGGAGTGTATCAAGGTGACATCATGTTTGGTCATGATGATAAGAAAGAAACCAAAAGTGGTGTTTCGTTTACTCCAAATACCATTCGGTATACTGCCAAAGGTGAACAGGCAGATAGGATTAAAAAGGCTAAGGTTGGTGTTGTGGTACATACACAGTATCATGGTAAAAATATTACCGATATGAAAGCTGATCCACATCCGGACGTTCATAACTTTAAACAACACGAAGATGTGTGGCACAAGTCTGCTGAACATGACACAAGCAAAGTAAATTATACCGAAAAAGCACAAGAACAATATAAAAAACACATTGAAGCAGCTCAGGCAATTCACGATAAACATGGTGATACAATGTATCGTGCAACTCATCCTCATAGCGGTGAAACTGGTGCATTGTCCACATATATCAATAAAACTGTTCGCACAGATGAGAAACCAACAGCTAAAGGTTTACAAAAACACATTACTGATATTTACAAAAAAGCTGCTGGTAAATTAAAAACGCCTGCTGCTCAGTCCCGTAAAATGACAGAGTTAAAAACACATACTAGTCATATTCAAGGTAATGAAGAACACTATAACAACCTATTGAAGATGCATCATCACCTACAACAGGCTAAGAATGTATTAGTTGATACATTAAATCAACACGAAGGTGGCCTGGAACATCATATAGATAATAAGAAGTCTAAACCAGAAGGATTTGTGGTTCATCATGCAGGTGAACCAACAAAATTAGTTAATAGAGCAGAATTCGCAAAAGCCAATTTACTTAAAGTTAGAAAATGAAATCATTTTTAGAATTAGTTGAAGAAACCAAACAAGGTGAGAAACACCATGTAATGACCTTTGGTCGCATGAATCCTCCTACAACTGGCCACTTAAAACTTATTCATAAAGTAAAAGAAGTTGCAGATAAACATAACGCAGAACATACTGTGGTGGTTTCACATTCACAAGATTCCAAAAAGAATCCTCTATCTGGTGAACAAAAAGTAAAACACCTGAAACGATATGCACCAGGTACAAATTTCAAAACATCTTCCAAAGAACATCCATCTATTTTTCACCATGCATCCGAATTGCATAAGAAAGGTGTAACTCACCTTCATGTTGTGGTTGGTTCTGACCGTGTTAAAGAATTTAAAGATTCATTAAACAAATACAATGGTGTAAAAGGTAAACACGGCCATTACGATTTCAAAAAAATTACTATTCATTCTGCTGGCCATCGTGATCCAGATGCTGAAGGTTCCGAAGGTATGTCTGGTACCAAAATGCGCCAACACGCAGCCTCAGGTAATTACAAAGAGTTTAAAAAAGGTGTACCAGAGCACGTTGCCGACCACCATGCCAAAGAACTATATCACGATACACGCAAAGGTATGGGATTGCATGAGAACATCAACCGTGGTCTATTCAAAGCAATCTTTGTGACCGGTGGACCTGGTTCTGGTAAAGATATCATTATCCGTGAAGCTATACCAGAGGCTCGTGCTGTAGAACTTAATGCCACACAGGCTTTTGATTATCTTGCCGACAAACAGAAACTATCTGAAAAAACCAATGACTTCCGTAGAGAAGCCATTCGTAACCGTGGTCCATTAATTATCAATGGACCAGCAGACAATATCGATAAAATTAATCACATTAAAGAAGAACTAGAAGAACTTGGTTATAGAACTATGATGGTATTCGTCAATACCACCAATGAGGTTAGCCAAGAAAGAAATACCAAATTATCTCGTATGATGGTCGAATCTATTCGTTATGATAAGTGGTTGCAAGCTCAGAAAAATAAAGAATTTTTTGCAGAATCTTTTAGAAAATTTAAACAGATTGACAATACTGGTTCATTGGAAAGTATTGAGGAAGATATAACTCAAACTTACCTAAATATCAATGAATTTATTGAAAACCGAACCTATGGTGACATTTCTTTATCGTGGTTAGAAAAGCATGGTAAATTAAATATAGGTGATAATAAAATTAAGGAAGAAAAAAATGTTCAAAGCATTAATAAATTTACTAAAATTAAAACCAATCCAGAACTCCGAGCAGGTGGCCTCGATAGTTTGCCCGCCGACAACCGAGGAAACGAGCCCCAAGCAGACGACCTCCGTTACAACGCCGGTAAGCGAACAAAAACCTACACCTTCCGCACCTATAGCGAAGCCAAAGGCCCAACGCTCGAAATCAAACCAGTCCCAAAAGAAGCCAACTTCTCCAAAGACAAAGAAAAAGTAAAGAATAAAAAACGATTTACCGATGCACCGACTGTTAGTCAAAGATTAAGAAACACAACGGGCATCGGTCCAGAATTTGATACACGCCAGCAGGGAACAGTATATCCCATGTCCGGTCTAGGCGATGTAACATACAGAGAACAAAAAGAATTTAATAGTTTTAGAAAAACAATTAAAGAATATAACGGCTTTCAAAACGACATTTCTATATCTGATATGGGTGTAGGCGGTGTTCGTAATGGGTCTACTAATTTTGAACCCATGCAATCCTATAAAGATGCGGACAGAAATATTGGTACACAAGTAAAAATTAAAAAGAAGAAACAGGAGAAATAAAATGTTTGTCAACAAGTTAAAAATGGATTCAATTGCTGAAGCTATAAAAGAAATTACAGAAAAAGAACTGTCAGCTAAGCAAAAAGAAATTGCCAAAATTGAACATCCAAAAGATGAGATTGATGGCGGTGATTTAGCATCTCTCCGTGCTGGTAAGAAACCAGTTAAAGAAGATACTGTTGATGAAGCTATGTCTGGCGAAGTTACTCGTACCAAAACAGGTTTAGTTCATCGTTCCACCAAAGCATACGGTGGTTCTAAACCAGAAAAACATGTTGTTGACACATTAAAAGGTCCAAAGACAAAAGACTTGATTAAAAAAGATGTAGAAGATGAGAAGAAAACTCGTGGTCGTTACGATGAAGAAATGGAATTTAAGAATAAATTACTTGAAGCCTTAAAAGGTAAACAACACAAGATTGATAAGAATAAAAATAACAAAATTGATTCTCAAGACTTTGCAATTCTCCGTGCCCAACAGAAAGAAGAAGTTGAATTAGATGAAGCTTCTTGTGAAGCTGAAGTAAAAAAGCACGAAAAGAAAATGCATGGCAAAGATGGTGAAGTTTCTAAACATGTAGAAAAGATGCACAAAGAAGATGTAGAACAAATTGATGAGAAGAATGTACCAACAAGTCCAGAGAAATGGGCTAAAGCAAAAGCAGCTGCTAAATCTAAATTTGCAGTATATCCATCTGCTTACGCAAATGGTTGGGCTTCAAAGAAATACAAAGCAATGGGTGGTGGTTGGAAATCAGTAAAAGAAGAAGTTGAAGAACTGGATGAAAAAGCTGGTTATTCAGCTAAAGCGGCTCGTGCTGGAAAAGATATTGGTAAACCAGGTAAAGCATTTGGTATGATTGCAAAGAAAGCTGGTGAGCGTTATGGTTCTGCTGAAGCAGGTAAGCGTGTCGCTGGTGCTATTCTTGCTAAGCTCCGTAAAGAAGATGAAGATTGGTCTGATGAAGATATTGATGCTTTATTAGAAGTGTATGAATTAGAAGAAAAAGAAATGACTGATGCTGAAATGGCCAAGCGTGAGAAGATTGTTAAGTCTATGAAAAAAGGCTTTGCTGGATTTAGACAGCGTTATGGAAAAGATGCTAAATCTGTAATGTATGCTACAGCAACAAAACAGGCAATGAAAGAAGATACAGTCGAAGAAGAAATCGATCCAAATGTTCGTACCAAAGACACATTAAAAGGCCAAGAACCAACAGCACAAAAAGATGATGTTGGTCCTGGTTCTGATGCTAAATCCACAAAAGTAAAATTTCGTGGAGGTCCAATGAAAGAAGAAGTAAAAAAGTCTGACATTCCAGCTTTCATTCGCAAAGCTCGTGGTGACAAACCATTGACAGTTGCTGATGCAAAGGCTGGAAGTAAAGATTCTATTTCTTCAAAAGAAAATTTGGCCAAAGCTCGTGGTGTTACAGAAGGTAAACATCCTGAATCGGATACAGTTCCTTTTGTAACAAATGCTGAGCAACCTCCTTTTGATGGACCTTACAAAAAAATTGGTGGCACAGTAACAGATAAATCTGGTGCAAAGCATACACCAATGTCCCGTGCTAAAGATTTGGCTCGTCAAGCAATGAAACGTATCAAAACAGAGATGTTAGGTAAAGCACCAGGAAATAACGGTTAAGGTGAAATAATGGACGCAAAGAAATTAAAATTAATTGTTAAGGGTGAAAAGAAACCCACCTTTGGCACCGACCCAAATGAACCATGGTCAGTTCGTGCAGGTATCACAGAGAGTGAAGCCGGCATGTTGCATGCTTATCTAAGGTCTCGTGGTATTAATCCTGAATTCGTAGGCAAAGATACTAAAATATCACATTCTAAATCTTCTGAGTTTCAAAAATGGAAGCGTGACCATATGTTTGATGATCCAGCTGATTATGTTTCATCTGTTACAAGAGAAAAAATGAAAGCGCAAAGAGCTCAACGAGAAGAAGTTGAAATTGAAGAAGGTAAAACATTACAACATACTCCTGTTGAATTACGCCAACATGCTCTAAACAGAGAGAAACATATGACCAAAGTTCTTAAACATAATGGTTTACATAAAGAAGGTTTTGATAATCACGAAGAAATTGCTAAAGAATTGATTCGCCGTCATGGTATGAATGTTACAAAAGACCATTTGCGTGCTTTAGAAGATGAGAGAGATTCTCGTGGCGCTCTGGATCACCAAGCAGTTATGGACAAAGTTCGTGCCATGGGTGCAATGACTGAAGCAAAGAAACCAAAAATGACAGCTTTAGATAAGTTTCGTAAAGCTGCAGCAGAAAGAGAAAAGAAACACAGCCAGTATGAAAAACCAACTGGTGATTTAAAAGGTGCTATTGACCGTTTAGAGAAACATCTTAATAAAGAAGCAGCGGATCCTGGTATCAGTAAAGCAAAAGAAACTTTATTTCATAAAAAATTAGATACTCTGGTTCATAAGACTTTTGGTAAAAGAAAAGATGAATTGAAAATGAAAGAAGATGTATTTCAAGATACCTATGCAGCAACACAGATGCCTTTTGATATGGCCAATCAAGCAGACGATAGAGAACCAACATATTCTAAACAAAAAGAAATGTCTAAATCTGCTCGTATCATTAAATCATTATATAAAAAACACAAAATGGTCAAAGAAGAAATATATGACCATGAAAAAGAAGATAAATCGGTAGCTACTTATGGAAAGAAACCAAAGGTTGAAAAACAAGAAGCCTATGGAGATGAAGATACTCAAGCAGCTATGGTTTTAAAAGGTGGTAAAACTTTGACAGGTCAAACTAGAGATACTTTGGAAATTGATCCTGTAATGAGAAAAGCAAATAAGAACAACGATAATTAAACATAAATAAGCAACATAACCCGAGGTTAATAAGGAGAAAAAAATGCCATCATGGGGAAATAACGATAACGCAGCCAACGCACCATATTGGGCTGTAAATTCAACGATTGTTAATGCACAAAATGTGAAAATTAATTACTCTGCTCCAACAGCAGCCAACGTAGCAAGATTATACCAAAATACAACAGCAGATGTTTATACTACTGATGAAACTATTGGTTTATTTGCCGTTGATGCTTTTGAAGCTGATGTTAATGACCAAGTAGCTCATAGCGGATGGGTGTTACGCACCGTTGGTTCTGGTGGACGTGCAGGTCGTGTGCAACAAGAAGTTTTGATTGCTACCGGCATTATCACAGACAATACAAGTCCAATCTATCCAGACGCTACTATTACAATCACTTCACAACCAAGTCAAAATACTGCTAACATAACTAGTGCCAATGGCGCAACATTCCGTGTAGTAGCAAGTATCACCGAAGGTAATACAGCAGCTCCATTGACATATCAATGGCAAGTTAACAACAACACCGGCGGTGTATGGGTCAACGTTGTAAATGGTACACCTTCTGGTGCAGTTTATACTGGCGGAACAACGGCTAACTTGGTAGTAGCACCTACTAACGGAACAATTAACAACTATGTATTGCGTTGCGTTGTTAATGCAACAGGTACAGAAGCTACCGCTGTTAATAGTGCTAACGCTGTAATTAACACAGTTACCTAATGTTATCTTTTCAACAATACTTGAAAGAGTGGGGAGATTTTAGTTTCCCCACTGCGACAGTTATCGTCAATAATATAAATTTAGACGATGCTCAAGCACGTCAAGAATTGAATAGAAACTTAGCACTAGCATCAACTGGACATTCGGTGAACCCATATACTGATTTGTTCAGAGTAACAAAAGTATTAAATCTGTATGGGATTTCTCCTCCCAAAATAACATTCACCAACATGGAAGAAGGTGAAGAAATAATTGCCGTGGATCAGTTCGGTGCCAAGTCTGGTGCCGGACTGTGTGGCAAAGTGGAGAAATTAAACAATTTAGATGAAACAGAATATTTCTTCTATTATAGTTATGAATTGCAAGATGATGGCCATTATGAAACAAAAGCAAAAATAATGGACGCAGAAGAATTAGCAAAACATATTGAAGAATCTGAGGATGACGATATAGAAGAAGAATAATGATTGATGAATTGAATGATGATAATTTTTTGATATATGCAATGAAATGTTATAATGCACCACATTGTATTATGTCTGAATTTGAAAGTGATATCAAAAGAACAAAGTATTTGAAGCGTTTGTTCCGTAGATACAAAATTACAAAATCTCTTAAAGAGAGATTGATATTAAATCACATTATTTTATTGAACAATGTTTTTGGTCCTGAAGCAACGGCAAGAATATTATTCTATAAGATAGATGAACGAGATTATGATATATTGAAAACTTTTTTGTCTTATTTGAATATTGTACCAGAAATAGTTTACGGTATCAGAGGTAAAAACATTTCTGTTGTAGAGATACCAATAGATGTTAATGTCGCAGAGATATTGAGGAAAATATGAAAACTTTCAAGCAATTCGTAACGGAAGAATACTTAGAAGAAAAATCTCCTGCGTGGCAACGAGCCGCAGGTAAAGATCCAGAAGGCGGATTGAATCGTAAAGGTATTGCTTCATATCGCAGAGAAAATCCAGGTTCTAAATTAAGCATGGCTGTTACAACAAAGCCATCTAAACTAAAACCAGGTTCTAAGGCAGCTAATCGTAGAAAATCATTTTGTGCCAGAATGGGTGGAATGAAGAAACGATTAACATCTGCCAAGACAGCGAATGATCCAGATAGCCGTATCAACAAAGCACTAAGAAAGTGGAATTGCTAATGCAAACCTTCAAACAATATCTCGGTGAAGATTTACGCAAGTGGTTTAAGCAGAAATGGGTTCGCATGGACACCAAAGGTAATATCAAAGGTGACTGTGCAAGAGAACCAGGCGAAGGTAAACCAAAATGTTTACCTCAGGCCAAAGCTCACGCAATTGGTAAAGAAGCTCGTGCTAGTGCCGCTCAAAGAAAGCGTAGAGAAGATCCAAATCCAGAACGCCGTGGTGCACCAATCAATGTAAAAACAGAAGAAGTTGATGAAGCTTGTTGGGCAGGATACACAGCAAAAGGTATGAAGAAAAAAGGCAATCGTATGGTGCCTAATTGTGTACCAGAAGAAACAGATTTAAAAGATAGGTTTAAAAAATATATTAAACCAATAGTAAAAACAACTCCAAAGATTGAGAAAATAAACAATCCATCAGGACGAACAAGCGACCATGTGGAGTATAAAGTTACTGAACCAACAGGTATGATTCAAAGGTTTAAATCCAAAAGAGAAGCACAAGCACATTTTGATTCATTAAAAGAAGATGGTGCTATGGGTGGTTCTGCCGGTCCAACCAATGTTGTAAGTAGTGGTGCAATTGCTGGTAGTGGACTACCTAAAGGTGGCGAACCAGGTGTTTATTTACCTCGTAAAAAGAAAAGTCCTGTTATGATGTCTATCAGGAGAAAATCTCCAAAGGCTTAATATGTGGTTTTTGTCATTCATTCCTGATTGGATTTTACAATGGGCAATACATGGTCTAGTTATACTTGGATTATTATTAACATTTGTAGGATCGCTTGTTAGATTTATACCTATAATTCAACCATACGCTTTGGTTGGCAGACAGTTAGGTATAGTGTTATTAGTAATTGGTGTATTCTTTGAAGGAGGATATGCCACAGAAATGTCGTATCGTGCTAGAATAGCCGAAATGCAAGCAAAGATAAAAGAAGCAGAAGTTAAATCTGTAAAGGCCAATGAAAAGTTGGCAGCTGAAGTTAGCAAGAATAAAGAGTTGATTAAAGAGAAGGTGAATAAAAATGCTAAAGCCATTGAAGCAAAGAGGGAAGCTATTAATGCTGAGTGCAAGCTGTCTGATGATGCTTGGGTGCTCTACAACCGTGCCATTGAGCCAAAAGTTTCCAGAAGCTCCTCAAGTGCTAATGGAGCCCGCTCCGGTTCTAAAGCCTCTAAATGAGAATAAAAAGACATTAGCAGATTTATTACAAAATGCTAATGAAAATTACGGTTTGTACTATGAATTACAAGACAGATACAATGCGTGGCAATTATGGCATAAACAACAGAAACAAATTTTTGATAGTGTAAAATGAAAAAACTATTACTTGTATTACTAGCCATGCCTATGTTGGCAATGGCACAGAAAACTCCGCAAGGTGTAACCTATGATGCTCAGATTGTCCGTGTAAGCGATGGCGATACTGTGGTCATAGCGGCTCCCTTTTTACCGGCACCACTTAAACCCGAACTTGCCGTTAGAATATTCGGCGTGGATACTCCCGAAAAAGGACATAGAGCCCAATGCCCTTCAGAAGATGCACGAGGCAAAGCCGCTAGTGAATTTACAAAAGCCGCCATTACCAAATCTACCAAGCGTCAAGTTGTGTTGTATGGCTGGGATAAATTTGGTGGCCGTGTCTTGGGTGATATCATTTTAGATGGTCAATCACTACGCACAGGTCTAATTCAAAATGGTTTTGCTCGTGAATACTTTGGTGACGCCAAACAGTCATGGTGTAACTAATGAAAAAATTAATGCCTTTAACTTTTGTTGTATTACTAAGTGGTTGTACATTACTTGATGCCTATTTTATGGCCAAGTATGACACCAATGAATACTTTATTGTGAATGATATTAAAACAAAAGCACAGGTAGCAGAAGAAAATTGTGGCAACCATATACTGGTTGTTACACAGGTAAATGATTTGTATATTAAGACTTTAGAGTTTAAAAATTTTACATCTCATATACCAAGAAACAAAGATACAGATAATATGTCAACTAAGTTATTGACATTGACAAAAGATACAAAAGATTATTTTAACAAAGCAGAAAAGATTTCACCAATTTTTTGTAAAGCAAAACTACAACAAATTGTTAAATCAGCAGATACAATTCAACATGTGCTAGGGAGCAAACCACGATGACACCAGAACAATTAAATGCTTATATCATTGAATATAATAAAATGTTGGCAGATGGATTAGTTAGTAAAGAAGAATATGTCGAATTACTAAAAGGCATCAATATTATGGAAGGTATTGCTGATGATGCTGAAGGATTGGCATTAAAAGAACAATTAAATTTAATTATTAACGCTGCTATTAGTGCAGCTTCTTTAATGGCATAAGGAGTAAAAAAATGGTAGATACACTTTTTTGGGTTTTAGTTGGTGCATTTGTAGGTTGGCATTTTCCAGAACCTTTTTGGGCTAAAGCAATCAAAGCTAAAATTTTGGGAATGATTAAAAAATAATGGAACTGACAAAAGACCAACTGAAGCAATTGCTTCCAAAGAATCCTTATATTGACCAATGGCACAATGCTTTGGCACAATTACTACCTGACTATGGTATCAATACACCACAGCGTATTGCAGCCTTCATAGCACAATGCGCTCACGAATCTGGTAATTTTGTATTTCTCAAAGAAAATCTAAATTACAAAGCACCTACACTACGCAAACTGTTTGCAAAGTATTTTCCAACAGATGAGTTGGCGAATGAGTATGCAAACAAACCAAACAAACAAGAAGCAATTGCAAATCGTATCTATGCTAATCGTATGGGTAATGGCGATGAGGCTTCTGGTGATGGTTTCAGATATTGTGGTCGTGGCCTAATTCAATTAACAGGTAAAGAAAACTATTCTTGGTTTGCTGCCTCAATTGAAATACCTGTTGAACAAGCATCTGAATATCTGCAAACATTTGAAGGTGCAGCTCAATCTGCTTGTTGGTTTTGGGAAACAAACAATCTTAATCAATGGGCTGACAAAGGCGACATTCTTACATTAACTAAGCGTATCAATGGTGGTACCATTGGTCTTGAAGATAGAATCAAACATTATGAACACGCACTTCATGTATTAGGAGTTCACTAATGAATGATAAAAGATTAGCCAAAGGCCTAATTATTTTATTATTGCTTCCATTGACATTGGCATATTTTAGTGGTGATAAGTTTCGTTACCCATGCCAAGACCCAGCAAATTGGGATAAAGATATATGCAAGTTGCCATATTGTGATGTAACAAGGACTTGTCCTCAACACATTTTTAAGGGTCAAAATGACCCACGCTTGGGACCAGATGGAACTAAACCCATTGCACAAAATACACCAACACCAATAACGCCAACAACTGGAGCGAATTGCAAATGAACTTGAATATTTTTAA